>Ga0214542_1013073_pt1 | contig 10233 bp, 10 predicted proteins | sample CNSS1metaG_FD_160096 | JGI IMG/M metagenome (GOLD analysis project Ga0214542, IMG submission 160096) | Root nodule microbial communities from cowpea collected in UCLA plant growth center, Los Angeles, California, USA - CNSS1 | ecosystem: Host-associated > Plants > Roots > Nodule | place: USA...
ATGGGGATGGGTCAAAAGTTGTATACCCGTTGGGTTTGGGGATGGGGATGGGGATGAATTTTTATTATGGGGATGGGGATGGGATCATGATACCCGTACCCGCCCCGCCCCGTTGCCATCCCTAATTATTAGTTACAATTTGGATCACATTCTCTTCCCCGATCTCCTCAACAACATCATCCATCATCCTATAAATTTTGTTAGTTGTCTTTCAAATGTTAGATGCATCAATAGACTTCAAAAAGTATCATTATTGTGCATCCATTTTTCTTCCAAAATAGTTTATGTTCTTCCAAAATAAGATTGAGCTTTTTAACTTGTTGCTTCAAATATTTTACCCTAATCTCATGGTAGGATGGTGGCTTAAATCCAACCCTATGTTTTGCAACCAACTCAAGTATCTTCCTAAACTCTTCATTATTTGCTACATTAGATGGAATAACATTGTTGTACAAAAATAAAGCAATTTCTTGACAAGCATGCTCCCTCTCACTTTTTCTTTAAATACCCTTCTCTTGAAAATACTTAATGATTCCTCAATCTGTTCTTCACTTAATCTTTTTCTATCATATTATGAATCACACATACCACTAATGACTATTTCACAACAACCATTCCCCAACAATGTACTAATACGTAGTAGTATCAACAAGTGTCGTATCAATAGGGATTTAGCAAGTACATTATTAGTTTGATTTTTGGGTTTTTGGTTTGTGATAAAGAGTTCAAGTAAATATAGATAGTAATAATTAAATTGAGTGGAGTAGAGGCTATGAATTGATTTCATCTTATCTTCTTCTATTATTCCATTACCATCTTGTTAACTTATTATTCAAATCATTCAATGTCCTAGGAGTACTCTTTTGTAGATTTAGATTCATCCTTGATACACTAAAACCTAGGGACTTCAAATCCAATGTGATTCCTCAACTCCTGGTAGAATGAATCATTGCTTTTATGTGTAAAACTCAATCTTCCAGTATCTCCTCTAGCTACTTAATAAGCACCAGTACATGTATGCTGATTAATTGGACCTTAGTTTGAGATCAGTATTTCAACTCAATCCAAACCAGTGAAATATGATGAGTCATCAATTTATCCATACAAGTTGAGATCAGTCTTCCAACTCAAATCAAACCTGTGAAATAAGAAGAGTGATCAAGTCATCATTAAGCATAAATCAAACCACAAACAACTGAATAAAAGGAAAGATAAATATCCAAGAAGTTGAAGTATATAGAATTAGAATTGATTATATCAAATCTGGACACGAGAGAGTTCAACTACTCATAGAATATTACAATGTAATTATAGCAGCATCTACACATAAAATATACACTTAGAGCATCTCTATCGTGCCTCACAAACCTTATTCGATCCTACTACCACATTTTGGAGCCTTCACTCAATGCCTATAATGAAAACCCAAGGTCATTATTTATAGAAATTTTTTAGCGGTGCTCAGCCCAACTTTTGGTGCTCAACCACAAGGGTTACTTCACAAATGAGTTTCCTTCTTAACTCAACCCTTGTCCTAGTGCTTAGCACGTGACCTTTCCTTCTTGGAATGGTTTTCTTGGTTGCTTATCCTCATGGATTTGGGCTCTAGGTTTCATTGCAAAGAGGTTTCCTCACGAGGCTCGACTCTTTTTGTTGTGCTCATCCAAAAAGTTAAAATATGTTGTCATGTCTTTTCTACTTCCATGACTCATCTCTAGTACTATGGCTCAACTGCATACTTGATATTTTCTTTTATATTCACTACAAAACAACAAAAAATAATTATAATTCATAAAACTCCAATTCTAAATATCTCATTATGTATCTTAAGCTAAGGAGGTTTGTTTTATACACAAATAACACCAATTCTTATCAAAGCACTTGTGTTGGAAATGTTTAAATTCAAAAGGAATGATTGTTGATTGGGAGAGTAGCTTCTTTAAATTATTTGTGAACTCACTTTTTTACATCATATATTTTTTGCCACTTTAGTCTTTAAATGATAATAATGTTGACTTAAGACTTTACCTACCTTGCAAATTGTGTGGAACCCAACCTTTCAAATTCAATGTGCTCATCCATTTGATCCATGCATCATCAATACATTGAAAATATTGCATTCTTCCATATTGGGGAAGTTCCATATTCAGGCTCAACTATTGAAGAAATGAGGCTTGGTCAATGGGTTATTCCCTCTCCTCGTGGATAATGGAAAACCTAACCCAAAGCTTAAATTGAAGTTTATGTTGTGGTTCAAGCCAACATATATGGAACCAAGTTGGGCAAAATTGTTGAGCAATGACTAGGGATTTCAAGGGCTGGAGGAGGCTAGCTTCCCACTAAGGTCCAATTGTCATGTTAAACTTTGTCATGGTGTTCACCATTCTTCAACTTTTTAACCTCTCTTTGATCTATGTGGAATTGCAAAGAAGTTACAAAAGGATGTTTGTAAAGCCATTAAGGATGCAAAGAATTTAGTTTATATTGTAGGTTGGTCCTTTAATCCCATGGTGATTTTGGTAACAAAATGTCATGTCCTGTTTTTCTTTTATATAGGAGTGCATCTTCTTGTGCTAAATTTTTACATGAATTTTAAACTTATATGCATAGTTGGTCATGTTAGTAAGGATAAAGTTTATCCAATAGTGGGCTTTTTTTGTATTACATGGTTGTTTTGAACCCGAAATTGTAAATAAGGGTCAGTTGATTTTTTTTTTGTAGAATAGGGTGAAATCGTCAAGACTCGTGACGACATTCAAACAAAAGTCTTCATGAGTGAGGCCAGTTTTTTTTTTTTTTGCAAAAGTGAAGTCGTCAGGACTTCTAGCTGTTTTTGTGTGTCAACACCTAATTTTGCCCAGATAAATAAAATTGTTTCCAAAAATAAAAATAAAAATAAAAATCCAAAAAAATCAATGTTAATTAAAAAGGATAAAAAATAAATTGTCTTAAACAATAATTGATTAAGAAAGTTTTCTTTAATTTATGTTTTTAAAAGTTAAGTAAAATAAAGATTTTGTGTTTTTAGGAATTATCACGAAACATGAATTGGTTGAATGGTTGTGCATTGATTTGACATTGACATGCTTATGGGTTTGAACCTTGGAAGAACCAAATTTTACTTTCTTTTTGGCATGGAAGGGAAAGGTCATAGAAACCCTAGCCGTCAGAGGACAACTAGGAGGGTTGTGAAAATGATCATGAAACAACCATTGAATGACCATTAAGCTAAGTTTAATGTCAATTTTCGTTTTTTTTACCTTAAGCTTGATTAAGGTAGAGTTAAGAGAACCATTGAAGAGGAAAGAAAGGGTTTCGAGACTACCAATAGTGAGTGTTGTGAGGAAAGGTTTTTGAGCACGTAAACTAGAATTTGGGAGACATTTTAGCAAGGCGTGAGAGTGGTAACAAAGGAGACCATAGTTGATCAAGGAGGAATTCTTACATAATCAGTTTAAGTAAGGAATCCAGGTTAAGGGAGCTGGAACCATACTTTTTATTTCGTGTTGTTAATTGTATGAAATGTATGATTGATTGGATGCATGTACTATGCCTATTTTCCATAAATCGTCTGGCGGGTGATGAACCACTGTCAGGCGACTCATCCTTTTTCTGGGTAATTTTGGGTTGCAAAGATGGAACCGCCTCGTGACATGGGCTTATCTACCAAGCGACACAAGCTGCACCACCCAATTTCTGGGGTTTCTTATGAACGGCCTGGTGGTGATGAACACCCGCCAGGCGACGTGAGCCATATGGGTTCGATTTTGGTGTTTTGGGATCCTAGAGTGTTTCTAATCGGGAAAGAAGAGAAGTGGCCCAAGGGTTAATTGTTAGATATTAAGAATTGATTGAATTACGCCGTGAATTGGATGTTAATTGAATGAAATCATATGAACATGGTTAGGGTTTGGGAAATTGGGGATTTTCAAGTCAGTGAGGATTGATGCACGAATTACATTGAACGTTGTAGGTTCACTTTTAAATTTATATTAAATAGCATTGGATGAGCATTGGCCTGATGAATTATGGAAGTGAACAAAGGAATGCGTTCTGGAAAGATTGGAGACTTAGAAATTGGATTCGCACAGTGTGGGGAGAAGTTTTGGAATTTCCAGAAATTGGTGCATCGCCTGGCGGCAAGCTATGTGCCGCTAAGCGCCATTGTAGCACAGAGTGACGTTTTGCTGTTGTGAGGTGTAGATGTAGGGTTGGGGTTCTGTTGGACCCAATTTCTTTATTTACTTGGAATTGTGGACATTAGATGGAAGATTAGGGTGAATAAATCTACAAGAGTTTGGAGTAGGGAATAACTCTAGTGTGATTTGGTACTTGTATGGATAATGGTTTGAAAAACAGTGTAGACTTGGTTCAGCTAACCAATATCAGGCATGATATTGGCTGCCATATAAGGTTTTGGACTTGGTGATGCTTGGAAGCTATATAAATTACTATATAGTAGGCGTAATTGTTCAGGTTGATGATTAGGTGGTATTGGATTTAAGGGACCAATTCGGAGATGAGAGGAAGGTGATACTGTTGTACAGAATGAGTGCAGGGTGTATGAATCGATAAGAAACGTAATGGTAATTAGGATCGACTTAATTAAGAATGTTAATAGTTGAGATTGCATACGAGTGAACATTTAAGGAATGAATGTACATGGGATGAGTTATTCTAATTGAGAATGTTATGGTTAGAATGGAATTAGAATTGTGGCACTTTGGATGAGTGGTGAGGATGAGTTGGTGCTTGAGCAACTGTGCTTGGATTATAACAAAAACTAGTATTGCGCATGTACTAGTGTAGCGCCTAACGGTGGGGTTTGATCCGCCAGGCGATAGCTACAAGCAGTGGGCTTTAGAAGCGAGTGGTGCCTGACAGTGAGGGTGGTCCCTCCAGGCGATGTCTGTAGGTCAGTGATTTTCTAGACGCGTGGCGCCTGGCGGTACGCGTCTCCCACCAGACGATTTAGAAGCGTGTTTCGCCTGGCGACTCAGGAGTAGCGCCAGACGATAATGTAGAGATCAGACCTGTGTTTTGCTTGCTTTGGATGTGCGTGGTCTACAAGGCTTTGATGATATCTCGAAGGTCGGCTTGCTGGTGTTCCTTAAGTTGTGGCTCGAAAGGTATCCCTTGATTTATGGCTTGGGATAGGGGTTAAGCACGTGACATTCCTTGAGTTGTGGCTCGAAATGACATCTCTTGAGTTGTGGCTCGGGTTTGCGAGTGTTGCCAATGTGAGTGTGCGTATTGTGGCCCGTACAGATGGGTCCAGTTAGATTACCCTCCTCAATATTAAGCTAACAAGTTTGGTAGTCTTGGGACGTCACATTGGAAAATTAGATAAAGTAAAAACTACTAACAATAGGGAAATTTTCCCCTGTGATGTCCTTCATTTCTACAATATGAACATTTACTTCATCTGTTGGGATTTGGTTGATCCATTTCACTATGGATACGAGTAGTTGGAGGTCTTTCCAATATCCTATAACACATGTTTGGGTAGGAAATGAAATTTGGTTCGATGTATGTGGGCCAATAATATTTATTCTTAACTGGATGAAATTGTATTTCATATGCTTGTTGATGGTGTAAAGACTATAAACTAAATGGATGTATGTGGTTAGGTATATATGGGAGAGAGAGCAGACAACTATTACGTGATGACAAGGCAGTCGAATAGCTTGGAAATGACCACAATCACACCATCAATCATTTAATTTAACTATGAAAGACATTGGTCAGCGATGATCATGTGGACATATCTCTTAAACTTGAAATTCATTATTTTCTCTTGAGTGTCAGCGCACTTGACACATTCTCACTTATTGTTGATTTTTTCTAATAATAGCCTTTATGTCTTTAGGATACTGGTGGTCTGCTCGTAACATTGACTTTGCCTTAACGTCTAGCTCAACGAACCATGTTGCAGTCCTTTCAAATGTTATCCTAATTACAACACAAATTGTTAATAAAAGAGTTATTTTTAAAATAGAGTTCATACATTCAGCCAAATTTGTTGTCATGTGTCTGAATCTACAACCCCCGTCGTAGGCCTGAGTTCACTTTTGTAGAGTTATCCTGTCGATCCAAGATTCCACTTTGGTTGAATAGGATCTCAATATAGCCAATTTTGCATCCAATATGGGTTGTTTGACCTCGTAAGCTGTGAAAGTACAATTATATTAGTTAGTTTAATTTAGAATACAAATTTGAATGAACAGATACTATGGTGAATGAAACATTACTTTTAATACTCATGTTCATTAACCAACTTTCAACTCGTGATTTTTGAACTTTTTGTTGAAGTTTAAAGCAATATGACATATGCAGTATATTGATTGTAACCTATCTGCTTCCCATTCTACTTCTTCAGATTGTAGGGTTGCCAATATATGTCTTTTCCCTTATTTGTTATCAAGCAGAGGTTTGATTGTAGTGTGACGTACTCCCTTAAAAGTTGAAAAAACCAAATTAAGATCTCCTTTGTTTTTCCTTCCACTATTGTGAAGGTTAAAGGGAATATATTACGTGACCCATCTTGAGCGAGCACTGTTAGCAATGTCCCTTGATATCTTCATGTAAAAAATGTCCCATCTACTTATCAATAGGCTTGCAATAATTAAAACCTTATATGCATGGTCCAAAAGACCAAAATACTCGTTCCAAAATATAGCAAGAAGGGTCAGGTTGACCATTTACTACTATAGGAGGTTTAGTGTGTTGAATTACTATGTCGGGGCTAGTTTTTTGTAAAGCTAGATACCACTTGGGAAGTTTGTTGTAAGAGTTTTCCCAATCTCCGAACTCCTTAGTAAATGCCTTTTGTGCACCATTCCAAGCTTTATCATATGAAAATGTCCGAAATGATTTTTGATTTCAGCTATCAAACTTCTAAACAATGGAACCAATTTGGTCGGAATCAAGATTGATATGATATGTAGGTTGCATGGTTGACAAACATGTGTATGAACCGTTAATCTTCCTTATTTCCCACATGAAGCTACACTTGATAGAAGCAACATGTAAACGCCATGGGCAACTTTTTTTGTAGTCCACACATTGACATATATAGAAATCAGATTTGTTCTCAACAACCACAAATATATAACCATTATCAATATGATATTGTTTGGTATATGGCATCGTTGACTCCTTTGCGTCAAATGACATGCTGACAGTTAGTTGTTCACTCCCTAAAGTTGAAGTTTGAAATGAAGTGTGACTTGTTGAACCACTATAACTAGAAGGTCCACCGAATGAAGACCTTCATTCCGTTGTTAGGAGTGTATATTGGTTGGGTATTTGCACCCATGAACTAGGTTGTGAATATTGTTGAAGTTGATCCCAGTGTGAGTTTTCAAAAGTACTCTGACGTACTTCACCTAGGGTATCCATCTCATTTTCACTAAATTCAGAAACAAAGGGATAAGTAATTAAAATTATGTAGTTCACAATCGACCACATTCAAATAGGTCTTCATGCATGTTCATTAATTTCAGCCATGTAGAAACCAGCCTAGGTCATAAAGGCAAAAACCATAGACATTCCCAACGACTTCCCAACAGCTTTAACTGAAATCGATGATCACCATGAAGTTTTTAGTGCATAATGTCATAGATCATGATGGTTATGGTTTCCTATTTAATAGTCTGGTTGCTATAGTGACGACATTCAATAGGAAATCGGTGCAAGTCATAACGAAATTCCTTTGGAAAACGAATGCATTCATGACAACTTCCACTTAGGAACTGGATGCATTGATGACGACTTCACTTTGTCCAAAGCGTTGACACCATCACACACATTTCTTTGTTGTTGCCTACATAGGAAACTGCGTAATTCATGTTCACTAAGCACGAGAGTTATAGAAATAGTGGAATTCAAAGATTCTTCTACTACCTATGCACTACATGGTAAAAATTTAGCATCCAATGATCTACAAATTGGCAAACTTTTTCAATTTTCCTTAAATGGCATGACAACCACATTCATTGCAAATTTGAATGCATTCAAAAATAATTGAGTGAGGGTAGCTGAAGACCAAGATTCATGTCTACAAAAACCATTGCATTGCTTCAATCTAAGCACTTTTCTTTGCTTCATTGTGCATTCATTTCCCGGACAAACTTCTTCACTTACTTTCTTGCTACTACCATTTTCAAGGTTTTAGTTATTCACTTACTTTCATAACTTATTTGCAGTCCTATTTTTATTTGTTCTCACTCATTTTTTAATTATTTTTTAGCATGGATAACAATGGACACCTTCCTCAAGATATGTCATTACTTCGCCTTCAGCATGAATGTAACATCCCTAGGGAATATTACTTAAAATAAATATTAAAATAAATAATTTCATTAAATAGTCATCTCGATAAAAATCCCAACGCGGGAAAATTTTATTTCGTTAACATAGCGCGCCAAAACTCATAACAGAATACATAACTGATTGCAAGCTATCAAAATTCGTATTTTAAACATGAATTACAATTTATCAAAAACCCTAGCACTACTCCCATGCTAGCCCTCACTCCGCCATCTGAGCATCCTCAGCACCACCTGTATCAACATCTGCTCCCGTGTAACGAATTACACGATCATCGCCACACACAAACAGAAAGGGTGAGCTGAGAAAATAAAATAATAAGCATATAATCACAGGACAGATCATTTACCCATCTTAATCATTATCTATAAATCTTGGCCAAGACCCTAACCCCAAGACTTAACAGTCTTCAAGTCACACAATTGGTTAGCCTTGGACTCGGGAATCTGATGCTCACACGAACCTGCCCGCTCGTGGTCCTGCCTCTACGAACCTCCCCGCTCGTAGTCCTGCTCTACGGACCTACCCGCCCGTAGTCCAACACATGTGATCCACCAGCCCCCGTACCTCCCCGCACGTGGCATCTCTCACGTGAGCACGGAACATACGAACCTCCCCGCTCGTATCCCCACGTGAGAGTAACTTGATATGAACCTCCCCGCTCATATCATCACATGTCACACCATCCATGAACCTACCCGCTCATGGCACAGCATCTCCCGATCCAAGCATCATTGTCAGTTTAACAAAACAACACATCAAATGCAAGAACAACAGTGTTTCCGCCTGGCCCGGCCCACACGCCGCCAGGCGAAATTGCTCCAGACCGCCTGGCGGTATTCACCTCCCGCTAGGCGCCAGCGTTCTCCCAGACCCCACTGTTTTCTCGTCACCGCCTGGCGGAGCACACCGTGCCGCCAGGCGCCAAGCGACACAGGGACCCCTGACGTTAGTATCATCGCCTGGCGCACGTACCCGTGCCGCCAGGCGCCGTATCAGTAGCAGGACCCCTCTGGTTTTTCTACTATGGTTAGTCTCACAACTATCAGAAGTATCAAGCACCTAATCTTTACCATGGCCAAACCAACAATTCAAGTTTTCACATTAACTGAACGTTAACCTATTAAAGCAACTCCTTTCATATCTACGAACACAGTCCAAAGTTCAACACCTTCTTTCTCGCTACCATGTACCCTACCCTGTAATAGCCAAAGCTTTACTCTCAGCATCATTAGAATACTTCCCCCATAATTCCTCATGCATAATTATTCTCCATCACATTTTTCTCTAGTGCCTATAACTCTAATCGTAAGAGATTTATAACCTGACCAATGGTCATCCCCTAGTACATGTATCCTCAATTGTTACCTAAACTTCAGTAAGTCATATTCAGTACCTATCCGATTACACGTAAACGAATACTATGCCTCTAAGCAGAATCTCTTAACTAAATTTTTCCCTTCTCCTTTTCTTCCTTAGATAATCCATCCAACATCATAAGCTACCATTCTCCCGGTTATTCAATATAGTATTTCGTCCCTTTCTACATTACCAAATTGTCGTAAAACCTCACACACTCCCCATTCCCTTCACTTTCTATTTCCAAAATCCCACAAACAGCCCCCTGACCGCGCTATCGCCTGGCGGCGCCTTGCTTGCCGCCAGGCGGAGCATCAGTACCTGCGTAAACCAGGTTTATTCGTACCTATGACAGAGTCCATCCTCTTTCCAGTACTCATCCCCATTACTTACATTATCCAAGCTATAACAATACATATATAATCGACTAATTTCCTGCCCCTAAATCAATCCATATAGACCACTCGATCTTTACCCTCGAGAATAACCTGACTCAATTCATGCCCGAGTATACCTAGGACTCCACCACCCCCCCCAAATTTC
>Ga0214542_1013076_pt1 | contig 10232 bp, 3 predicted proteins | sample CNSS1metaG_FD_160096 | JGI IMG/M metagenome (GOLD analysis project Ga0214542, IMG submission 160096) | Root nodule microbial communities from cowpea collected in UCLA plant growth center, Los Angeles, California, USA - CNSS1 | ecosystem: Host-associated > Plants > Roots > Nodule | place: USA...
CCCTGCCACGAGAACTCGCCTAGGCGGCCCTTTTTCGTCTTGAGCGACGCATAGTCTCGCTCAGGCGAGAAGGCCTCGCCTGAGCGAGATATCGTGAAGCCCCCACGTCGCGCGTCTCGCCTGGGCGAGAATTCGCTGTTTCAGGGAAGACAGCATCTCGCCTGAGCGAGAGTTCGTGAAGATCCCTCGTGGCATGTCTCGCCTGGGCGAGAATCCGCTGTGTCCGTGAGGCCAGCGTCTCGCCTGAGCGAGTTTGCGAATGTGTGCCATGTTGTCTTGGCTGTTTGGATGGTTTGTTGCATGTACGGTTTGGGTCATTCTCCCTAAATATGGTGTACGTGAATATGCTTGGGTGTTTGGGTTTTTATGAATGAAATTGACATGCTTGATATGAGATTGATCATGGAGTTGTGGTTTCGTGATGTTTTAACATGAGAACTGTATGTATGAGATCAAGTGGTGGTTATGGTATGAGAAACATGATTTTGATGGTGTGATAGGCGTAATTCCATAAGTCCCATGGGGAGACTTTATGGTGGCGTGTAGTGTATATATTAAGATAAGGATTCAAGTAAGGATTGCATCCCGAAACTCTAAAGGGTCAGTGAGTCTCAAGTAGAGCAAACTGACCCAAGTGGTGAGAGTAGCGGGAGGCCCTAGTCTTTGGCAGGATAATGGCCTTAGATGCTTAAAGGCTAACCTCGTGAGTGGTAGGGTGAAACCCATTGGCAATGGCTCTGCAGAGCAGTAGAGGCCACCACGAGTGCAGGCATCCAGTGAATCCGATCTTAATATATGTATCCGGATAATCGAGTCATAGTGTTTGCTTGCTTGTCATAACATAAATTATGAGCCTCTGTGTTGTATGTCTGGGAATGTTTATGCATTTATTCCTCTTATACCATGATAAGTATTATATTACACTAGCTTACCCTTGCATATTTGTGTTTGCTTTCTACTATGTTTTCTCTCTTGCGATGATCACCTTCTGGTGGGAGCAGATGAGAGGGAGGCTCGAGATGGATCCGGGAGACGCAGCAGTGCGGCCTAGATTCCCTGTATGGAAGTTTCAAGAGTAGTTCCATGGCCATGTGGCCTTTTGTATTAGTTGCCTTAGAAGCAACCCTTTTGCAAAACTGTTGCACTCCTTTAAATTTTCTTTTGCTTAGGACTATGTGGTATGCCTAAGATTCCTGTTAAGTATTTCCGGATGACTGTAATAGTTATCTCCTCTACGTTTTACGTTCATCTGAATGCTTCTCGTTATTATAATTGTGTGGTGTTTTATTTAGCAGTTTAATCTTCTAAAATGGGACGTCACATTGTTAGTTTTGGAAAATTTTATCATTAAAATTTCAAATTTTGTAAATTTTACTTTTTCAATTTCAAAATTACTCCCATTTTATATTTTTCTCAGTTGGATATCAATTTACTAATCATGCATGGACAGTAAATAAAATGAAAGCATTCTATACTACATTGATTAGAAATAATAATAATATGATTAATATTTTATATATTTCTAATGGAGCGTGACAACGTTGTTCAACATTATGAGAAAAAAAGCTATATGTTTGTCTCAATACAACACCATTAGTAAATTGATAAAAATATTAAATCTATATAATTTTAAAATTTACATGGTAAATTCATTAAATTAAAAATTTAGTGATAAAGTTTGTGAAATATAAAAATTCAGTAATAAAATATATAATTAATTTATATATTTTGAGGCTAAAATTATTAATATCAGTTTAGTTGCCTCCATTTGTTATTAATAATAACTACTTTTCATCTGTAGAAATCTTGATCACACATTATAAATGACCTAGAAATCTAATTTTAACGCGATATTATTAATTCTTACTCACAGCACTGCAGTCGACCCGGACATACGACAATTAAAATATGTTGAAAATGATAAATAAATAATTAGAAAAATATAAATTTGTAATTACGGATTGTAGGGATGTGAGGGTCCCTTTCTAATACTCAACAACAAAAAGTGTCATTTTTGTTTGTGAATGGGAATAAAAGAAGGTGTAAAAAATTAAAAAAAAAAAATATATATATATATATATATATATATTTAAATTTTTAAATTACAAAATAAAAACAAAAAAAAGAATAATTTTTATAGATTTTTTTACGAGAAATTAAATAATTTTGAAAATAATTTATAAAGTGATATATTATAAAATGCTTAAATTTTACAAATTAAATTTAATTAAGTATTAAATTATAAATTTATTATTAATATTGATATTAATATTATTATTTTATCATTATTTTTATTATTTATTATTTCATAATTTTAAATAATATTATTATCATTTAGTATTTATGATTTTATTTTTACTTTTTTCTAACTATGGTGAGTTTGTGAAAAGTATCTATCCTCAAAATCCATCTTTAGTTTTTATTATAAATGGAGAAATACAAACACTTATAATTTCCACCTTTCTTTTTATGTAATAATTCAATTGTACAAACAAGCAAAACATTAGTGTCTCCTTTAGTTATGCAAAATGAGGGTTTAATTTACCATAAAAACTATAGTTAAGCATAGATCTTGCTTATTCGGCGTATGAATAACATCAGAGAGACAACTACGTTACGACAGAGGGAGACATGCCCCCAAATCTTTTTATAATTATATAATTTATTATATAATTTTAAATATATATTTTAAAAATTTAATGTTTTTAATATATTTTATATATTTAATATTTTAAAAAAATTATATATTTATATTAATATATAAGAAATTTTTTTATTATCCACATTTATTTTTTAATTTAACCTTTGAATATTTTTTAAATAAAAATAATTATTTTCTTAATATTATTTTTAAGAGATCATTTATTTAATTTAAACATCTTTTTATTTAATTACTTTTTTAACTTAAAATTAATTATAGTAAAATTATAAAAATGATCTATATTTAATTTTAATAATCATAATTTATATAAAAGATTAAGGATTACTCTTTTGGTTTTCATTTTAGTTTAAAAATATCAAGTTGGTCCTTTAGTTCTTTTTTTTGTATAGTTTTAATTTGATTCAACTTTTGAAAAAATAATGCAATTTGATCTTCTTCTTTTTTGTTAAATTTCTTAAATTGGATCAAGATTTTTCCATAAAAGTTAAAGTTGTGAATAAAGATGATTTTCTTTATTGATGTAATTGACATAATCCTAGTGTCAATTTGATGAAAAAATTCTTACTTTGTTTCAAGAAATTTAATGAAAATGATCAAATTGTATCAATTTTTAAAAAATCAGAACCAATTTGAGACTAAAAAAACTAGATAACCAATATGATATTTTTTGATTAAAAAATAGACAAAAGAGTAATTTAACCAAAATTTTGACACTCTCAAAATATTGGTCGAAGATCCGCCACTAAATAACATATTCCGATAATGAAGGTTGAGAGGGTTTTCACCCCAATTCTCTTTTATATATATAAATTAAGGTTAAAATATTTTTTTTCTAAATCATAAAATTAGGTTATTTTCGTTAGAATTGAATAAATAATATTAATTATAACTTAAATCAATTTTTGTAAATTAAATAATATATATAATAATAAAACAATTTTTGTAATTTGTTTACTTTATTGATACATAAATTAAATTCAGTTATATTTCGAACATGGACAATAGTTTGATTTAGAAAAAAAAACTCAATTGAATAAAAATATTATAAATTCATAATAACATAAAATAATAAAATCTTGAAATGATAATATCGTGAATTTTTAAAATTATAATTACAAATTCATAAAAATAAAATTTTAAAATAATAAAATTATAATATTATAAATGAATTAAATAATATGTGACGACAAGATAAGATAATAACTACCTCAATCATATCATAGTTAGCAAAATAAATAAAAAACAAAAACTTAATTAAAAAATATAAATTTATTGTAATAAATCAGAAAATTTATTAATAACTCAATTAAAAAATTTTAAATTTAGTCCAGATTTCAAACTTAAGCTTTTCAATATTAGATGTGATTCTAACATACTCATTATCTTAATATTAAATTATATATCTTGTACCCATTTTTAAAAACAAATTTAAAATAGGTACTTTTACTTTTATGAGTTTAATATCTTGACAAAATTTGATGCAGTTAAGTTAACATCGTACTAACAAATTAAAGATATATCAAGTGTCATTTATTGTTGTTTTTAATTGTTTGTAATATTTTTTATTTTTAAAGTTAAAATATTGTCATATATCAAATTATTAGTGTCAAGTGTCAATAGCGATATCACATGTCATTATTACGTTAAGTGTCTTTGTTTTAATTTCAATTTCGTCTTTAAACTTGTTATTTTTATTTAATTAAGTCTCATTTTTTTTTAAATATCGAATAATTTCAAGCTTTTTCAAATCAAGACCAACTTTAACTTTCATAAAAATGTTATACAAATATTTTTATTAAATATTTTTAATAATATTATGTATTTAAATTTAAATTTTATATTATTTTAAAGTTGTGAAAGAAAGTATGGTGTTAATCTAAACTAATTACCATGAAATCACTCAAATCAAATTATGGATAACAACGAGTCAGATCAGACATAGATAATGTGCCTAACCGCAACCCGACTCACAAAAAAAAAAAAAACTACCTGCTATCCGTCGCATATCTGTTTAAAAAATACCTGCATATTTTTTTAAAACTTATGGGTACACTTGGATACCCGCATAACCACGAATATTTAAAAAAAATTATAAATTTTTAAATAAAATTATAAAAAATAAATATAATATGAATTAAATTAAATATAAATAAAATTTTAATTTTAATTAAATTTACCCTAATAAAATATAATTTTAATTAAATTAAACTTAATAAAATATTTATTCAATTTTAGTTTTAATTTTTTTGCTTGATATCTGCGAGAATGGATAGTACCATATTGTACCAAATTGTTTATAAACATATATTAAAATATTCACTACTTACTACAGATGATAAATACTCACAAATACTTCTATACACCTTGGATTTTATCTGCAAATATTTTTCTAATCCTTAAATCAAGTAACGATGTCAATATTGTTATATATCGAGTAGTGCATAGTATACTTCATATTTGTTCACATATGTTAACAACTATGAAGAAGAATGTTAAATAGAAGTAAAAAATATTTTCAATAGTTAACAAAAACAACTTTATTTCTGAAACAATGTAATAAAATGTCTATTTAAACTAAATTATCAAATTATAAATTGTGTTAATAATTTAAAAAAAAATATACTTAAAAGAAAATATAGCCGAAGTATAGAACATTTGTTTCTGTTTGGTTTAGTTTAGATGTATTATTCAAATTCAACTGTATCTTAATTTTATATTTGATTGAAATGTTTTTTTTTAACAAGCAATAGTGTTTTGGGTTTCAGCCTTTATCTCTTAAATAAAAAATAAAAAAACCTTTTATCTTAATTTTATATTTGATTGAAATGTGTGTTTTTTTTAAACAAACAATAGTGTTTTGGGTTTCAGCCTTTATCTCTTAAATAAAAAAACCTTTTTTTAATAAGTTTTGAACACGTATATCTTCACGGTGATAATTTTCTTGAAATAGAAGAATTTTCATAATTTTTTTGTATACTTTAACATTTTCCATCTATTTTATATTAATGAGTTAAAAATAAACTTATAGAAGATATCAAAAAAATATTTTCTATTAATAAATTTAGAACAATTTTAAATAAAATTAGATATAAAATATAAATATAAATTAACTTAATTTTATTACAAATATTTAATAAAAATATAAATTTAATAAAAATTTCGGTATAATATTAATAGAAAAATAAATTTTAATTTTAATTTAGAGAAAGATAAAATTAAGATTAAGATAACACTTGTTGACCTTATAGTGACATATATTATTATTATATATATTATTATTATTATTATTATTATTATTATTATTTTTATCACATCATATTGTTATAATTATATAATGATAGTTTGACATATGATAAATTTGTATTTTTTAAAAAAGAATAAAAAAAATCACGAATTAAAATATAGTATTGTTAGCACGGTGTTAACTACTGAAAAAAAAAATAGTGCATCAAATTTTCATAAAAACTAAATTAAGGTGTATAAAAATAAATAAACACATGTAAGATATGCTAAGGAACGGATACGAAAGACAATTAATGGGAGTAATGGATAATGTGAAAATTTATTTACTGTAGAAATATTGAATTATACAGTTTGATTTATGAAAGGAAAATATGCAATTTATATAGTTACACATCAAACATCGTCTTCTCACTAAGCCACATTAGGCAACTTGTTTCAAAACATACATCAGTCACTCTGTTGAATAATGCTAAACCACCCATGTCCTGTTCATGCAAAATTTCAAAAACAAAAATTAGCAATCATTTAAACTCTAATTTCTGTAACTAATCATATTCTTTGAAAGACAAAACTTACTCAGAACTTGTTCAGCAGAGAACCTTCTAGAGACTTCTCTGCACAACATTCTACGAAGGAGATCCTTGGCGGAATGTGAAACAGAAGAGAAAACCCGGGTTGGGAATCTCAAACTGGAGTGCAGAACAGCCTCAAAAACCTCCACAGGAGAATCGCCTCGAAAGGGCAAAAACCCCGCCAACATCTGATACAAAACCACGCCGCAACTCCACACGTCAACTTTCTCGGTATAACCACTTCCGGCGAGGACCTCCGGAGCGACGTAATGCGGTGTTCCCACCACCCCGCTCATGAGGTCGCCCTCTTTGAAAGTGTCAGCCGAGCCGAAATCGGCTAGCTTCAGCCGATTCTCCTTGTCAAGAAGAATGTTGTCGGGCTTTATGTCTCGGTGGGCCACGCCGAAACGGTGGCAGTGGCTCACGGCTTTCATGAGCTGCCACATCATCGAAGCAGCTTCGCGTTCCGGCATGGCCTGGAGATGAAACGTGGGTTCGTAACAGAGGTCGAGAACCATGTGGAGGTGCTTTCATCTTCGTAGAGGCTGTGAAGAGTGACGATGTGAGGGTGAGGGGAGAGCAGCTGAACGATCTTGGCCTCAGTAAAGAGGCATCGGGTGTCCAGGGAGTCTCCGCCGGCAGTTATGGCTACCTTGTCGATCGATTTAACGGCGTAGGACTCGCCGGAGTCCGCCGAGGAGCATCGGTAAACGGTACCGAATCTTCCCCTGCCGATCTCCTCCGAAACGACGTAGTCTTGCTGGAGGTATTCACTCATACTGTTAGCTATTTTACTTGCTTCACAGGAAAAATTTATGAGGAGAGGGGTTTGTTTTATAAGGTTGATTGTTGGAGTAGAATATTTGATTATGGTGTAATCTATATATTTTTATTATATCAAATTATTATTTTTTATTTTGCTATTGGTTTATATTAATTAATAAATTATATTATTCCTTAATATCTATTATATTATATAATAATAATAATAATTATTATTATTGTTGTTAATTTATGGATAATATATATCACAAATTTTTGATAAAATCTTTTTAACTGCTCAATAACATATTAAAATATATCTCATTTTTATTAATAAAAATATAAAGTCGATATTATATTAATCAGTTTTGATATAAAAAAATATAAGACATTAAGTAGTATTTTTTTCTTTGGCATTCAATCTTCTGACATATAAAAAAGAGAATAATATTTTTGCTTCCACTATTTGGTATTCACTCGTAATAATGTTAGTTATTTTACATGGCTCGACAGAAAAATTGATGATACAGGAATTTTATAAGATTGATTATTGGAATAGACTATTTGATTAATATGGGTCCATTCCTTTTGAATTTTTTAAAATTACATACAGGAAAATCGTAACAAGTGGATAGGACTTCTTGTGAAAAAGTTGTGATGCATGGACTGATATTTGATAATTGGGAGTGAAGTCTTATGTCCATGGAAGTCATAAAGGTCAACAGGATATCAACTTTAACTAATTAACCAAAAGTCGTATATGACTTCAATAAATATATGCTTCACCTAGAATTGTGGAAACATGGAACTATTTTTTTGAAAAAAAAAAAATTAAATAGTTTTATCGACAAATTTTGAACAATACACAGATACACTTAACTATATCTTATATAAAAAATAAATTTAAAGTAAGTCCAATCTGTTTTGTACTATTGTTAAATGAAGAAATGAATTAGTTTGATTATGTTGATATTAGTCTCAAATATCTAATTAACACACATGTACAGTACACCTAACACATCCTAATACAAACCGTGTCACCTGTACAATGCTCCGTTAATGATTTAAACGGCGTTACAGAAAATGACTAAATAAAACACGAATTGCGAAAATGGGGACCATTTTAAACATTCTGTCAAAATGAGGACTATCCACAACAAACACTATGAAAATGAAAACCAAAAAAGTATTTAAGCCTATGTCTTAATATCTTTGGTTTAAGTTCATGCACGAGCTTAGGTTAAGCTCTTACACTATTTTTTTATTAACAATAATTAATTAAAATTAAAATTATTGTTAACTTCAATACTAACACAAAAATCGTACTAAGAAAAAAAAATTATTTTCACATCTCAAAGATAGAAAGATTGTTTAATCTGATTACAATTTCTTTATAATTTATTCCATACATAATTTTTAAAAATGAAACTTATATTCTAAATTTCGAAAATAAGTTCACGCATATTCATAATAAAGAAAAACGCAGGAGTGAAAATATTGAATTAAAATATTCTATTTATAAGAATCAAATAAATCTATTAAAATAAAATAAAATATTTAAGTTAGTTAGACTACAGTTATTTTTTTTAATTACAAAACTATCTGTCTTACAGTAACTTTTTCTTGTCTTCTCAACTTTCAAGATACCAAATCTCACATAAATTTTTAGATTTTTTAAGTTATTTTTTGAATAAATAATTTTTTAATAATTTAGATATTAAATATATTAAAATTTAATGTTTGATGCATTATTAATTTTATGTAATCTTGTAAAACATGACTTTTAAAATCATTACTATAAAAATGGGTGAAATTGTTAAATATCATATATGCCATGCTATTAGATAGTCATAAAAAATTCTTTATACTAATACATTCCGCTTAAATTGTTTTGCTATTTTTTTTTTCGTAAGTGTTAAAAACACTTTTAGGAAGTTTTGTACAAAAATATATCATTATAATCGATGCCTAAATTTTCTTCCCTAAGATATTGAGAAAATTTAAAGAACTTTTTGAACAAGAGATAAACATTTTTCTTAATATTTAGGATAGAAGATATAAAATTTTCACGATAGAAGATTATGACTTTTATCCTTCGTTGACCAAATTTTATTTATAGATATTTTTGAAATATGTATTCATTTTTTTTCTAGAATTCCTTTTACAAGATATAAACATTTTTCTTTTAATATTTAAGAATTGTTCACTAGAAGATATAAAAATTTTATGATAGAAGATTGTGACTTATATGGATAACTAACCAAATTTTGTTTCTATAAATTTTTTGAATATTTTTTTGAATTTTTTTAAACAATATATAAACATTTTCTTTTAATATTTAAAAAAAGTTCACTGAAAAATATAAAAATCTCATACTAGAAGATTACGACTTTTATGGTTCATTAACCAAATTTTGTTTATATATATTTTTGAAATATGTATTCATATTTTTCTAGAATTTTTTTTATTATATATAAACACTTTTTTTTTAATATTTAAAAATGTTGATATAAAAAATTTCATGATAGAAGATTGTGACTTTTATGGATAACTAACCAAATTTTGTTTATATAAAGTTTTTGAATATTTATTCATATTTTTTTAGAAATTTTTTAAACAAGATATAAACGTTTTTTTTTTTTTAATATTTAAAAAGAGTTCATTAGAAAATATAAAAATTTCATGATAGAAGATTATGACTTTTATGGTTCATTAACCAAATTTTGTTTATATATATTTTTGAAATATGTGTTCATTTTTTCTAGAATTCCATTTACAAGATATAAACATTTTTCTCTTAATATTTAAAAAGTATTCACTAACCAGCTACTGATCATCGCCTTGATAAGCTATTGTCTCACCAACGAGCTAATCAGACACAAGTCCCTCATCGGACAGATTCTTCCTTTTGCTCCTCAATCTACGGGGTATTAACCGCCGTTTCTAATTGTTGTTCCCCGATTGTGACTTTTATGGATATATATATATATATA
>Ga0214542_1013078_pt1 | contig 10231 bp, 16 predicted proteins | sample CNSS1metaG_FD_160096 | JGI IMG/M metagenome (GOLD analysis project Ga0214542, IMG submission 160096) | Root nodule microbial communities from cowpea collected in UCLA plant growth center, Los Angeles, California, USA - CNSS1 | ecosystem: Host-associated > Plants > Roots > Nodule | place: USA...
CTCTGAACCAATTTTACTTTCCGAAGCTCGATCGGCTTTCGCTGCGGTTTCAAATCGCGCGTCAATCACAATGGGCGCAATCCATTGCGTTCTTTCGGGCTCAATGTCGAAGCGCGCGGCTAAAGCGGTCGTCGAGCATGCCGTATTTGCACTGCAATGGTCCGCCATGGCCGTAATTCTACGGAAATTGCGCACCCCCAGCGTTTGGCTTCTACTTCCGATTGTTTTTATGACGATTAGCTTTTTGAGCGAGAGGTCATGAGCGTCAAAGCCATGATGGCAACTATTCTACGAAGCCAGACGACATCGCGCGGCATACACTCCCTGCCGCGATCTGACTACGAGGAGATAGTAGAGGAGTTGGTCGAACAGCTCAGAGAGCTGGAGCTTAGCTTGGCCGCTCGCGAGTTGGCAGACAAGCAGAAGCCGAAGTAGCTTCATATTGGCTGACACCGCACATGTGCTTGGTCTTCCACGGCGACTCAATATTTCGATTGTCCGCCATGAACCACGCCGCTGCCCGCCCCTTAGCTGATCGGAAGTCGCCGCTGGAAAGCTGGTCGAGATCGCCAGCGGCATTAAACCCGTACAGGACGGACGGATCGTCATTGAGCTGATCAATGGGCACGGGCCAACAGTTCAGCGCCGCAGTCGCGTTGGCGCAGGAGCGCGGCTGGCTGGAGCTGCATGAGAGTGGCACGTATGTGCGGCTACCGGGGCAAACAGAAGCATTGGGTTAAGTGAAGTACTGAATTCAGCAATTGAGCAGTGATTTGGTCTGCGTTTAAGCCAGTCTTGTCGTGCTGTACCGCCCATCAACCCCGAAAGCGAACCTCCCAGCAATCGGCGATCTGGAGCGTGTTCACGCGCTTAGTTCGGGCGCTCCAGATGTCCGCTCATCGTTCAACAGCGGCACAAACAGCAGACATGATCGAAGGTCGCCTATGGGCCAACAGCCGTCATAGGAACGACAGGGTAATCCAGCCCATTTTCAACGACGTCCTGCACGATCCAAAATGCCCGCGGTGGGATCCCGAGTTCGACCCATCGTCACTTAACCGAGACGCTCCTCAATTCCCGCTGAGACATGTTCGTCGATCCACCGGACAACTGCGGAACGTACGTCTGCATTTTCATAGACACTGTGCGCTAACTGATCGGCGTTGCTGCCTCTTGTATCCCGCGAAAACAGATGAATCGTTGCTGACGCGCCAACGGGTATCGCTTCCGTTGTAATTTCCAGAGCGAGAGATGAGCCAAGCCCCATAGACCAGCGCGCGACCCAGATCGCTATCCGCTCATTCCAGCGAACATCTAGTTCTTCGAACATTTCCCGAGAAGGTACCGTTCCTTGTACGGCGGTAACAACCAGAATAGCTACCAATAACATTAGGAAAAAGAAGCCGTACAATAGATTATCAAAGAAAGTCGTCTTCAGACCAACTAGCACAAGCACGGATACGGACACAGCCACTCCTCCAATGATAGAAAGACCGGGCGCCGCAAAGTATTTGGCGCCGGCGGAAGCTAGAATGCCGACCAACGGAATGAGCCAAAATGCGGTGGGTACAGGCAGATTACGAAAGGGCTCCCGGAGAAATCGAAGGTCATTCGCTTTTGCAAAGTACGTCGTCAGTCTCACTGAGGCCCACGCAAGTAGTTGACCACTTGCCAAGCTGGCAGAGGCCTCATCTCCTGTCACTCTGAATACTCCGATTTGCGTGTTCTTTGGAACGCACACATTCAGACCATCAGCTAGTTCAGCCACTCTCTTTGTCCCGATGTCGCCCAAGTGCGAAATGATCACGGCGGCAAAGGTGCAAATGAGACCCAATATCACGAGAACGCCACACCACTCGAAGAACGAGAGGCCTGATGCTAGGTTAAATATGTAGCTGGCTAGGAGGGCCAGCCCCATAAGGCCCCCCACGACAGCCCTCTCAGAAAAAAGGAGGCGATCGCGATGGATGGCGTGGAGAAACGGAGTTGCCAGGCAGGCTATTCCATCGATCCTCGTTCGTCGAGCAGCGTAAAGGGCGACATTTCCGCCATGACTGTGTGCTACTACATACTGCTTAGCATCGGGATATATTGCACGAAGTGCATCGACAAAGTCGCTTAGCTCTTCTGCGGCTTTCGCGCGATCCCAAAGGTTATTGCGGCCGGACCAATCGAATCTCGTTACAACGGCTCTACATCGCAAATTGTGAAGCAGGTCTATCGAGAATTTCGAATCCAGCTGTGTCCACTCAGCACCTCTAGCAAACGTTCCATGAACCAGAGTAACGACGACCATGGGCGACATGGCAGTTCTCCCTCGGTTCGAATCGGTGCAACACATCAATTAAGTCGCTGTCGCCACGACGAACGTGGACTGAGGATACCAGACGGGTGTATTTGCCGGAAGCGTTCGCAAGCTGAAGCTTTCCTCGGAACAGCGACTGTCGGTTGGCTTTGCTCGCGGCCCCAAAAACTGTCTGATCAGGGTCATAAGCTGCGGTGGCGCACTATGCCGCGATTGGACCGCTTAGGGCCATAAGCGGACCCAGGCGTGCAATGAGCGAGCGCATCTCTGGGCGTCAGGACGATCGCCTCGCTGAAGTTGCAGTTGAGAGGCTCAGCGCTGCGAATGCATCGGGAATTAACTACACTTGGTGGTTGACACAAATTAAATACACTTATTTAATTGCTCCGTCGCCCGCCGTTTAATTATAGAATCGATCGCGTTCTGTTGTGGGGGAATCGGTAATGCGTTGGCTTGCGCTTGCACTGATTTTGAATGCCTGGGGAGTGTCCGCGGCTGAACTGCGCGGCACCTCCGACGCGCAGAAATATGACACTCGCGCCCAATGCGAAGCCGATCCTAACAGGACCAGAAGCTGTTGCGACTTTACTGAGCGGCTCCGATACGCCTCTCCGCAACATGATGGCAAGCTGATTTCAGAACTGGGATCAGAGATGCCGACTCGATTTGTGTGTCACGACCCAGATTTCAAACGATGAGAACGGCTTCAATCCTCATGCTCGAAGCCGGTTGAGGCGTATTTCAGGAGGGTTCTCTTATGTTGTTTTCAGGATTTTGGCGATGCTGCGTAATCGCCACGTTGACGCTGCTGGCCGACGGCGCGTTCGCCCAGCCGCCGCAGGAAATCTCCGTCCCGGCTGAAGACACGATCAGGCTACAGCCCGGTCAGATACGAATTCTCCAATTCGGGGAGGCTGTGAAGCAGATCGGTACGCCGGAGGACAACATCGTGGAGATCACGCCGCAGTCTGAACGCATATTCACCTTTAGGGGGCTCGCGTCGGGCGAAACGATTGTGACTGCCCGATCCGACGACGGTCGCGTGGTCCATCGGGTGCGCGTCGTGGTCGGAGGCAATCTAGTCAAAGTGTATGGCTTGGCGGATGAACCGGACTATGTCGGCTTTATATGCGATGGGTACGGCTGTGGGCGCGGTGAGTCCGGGCAGGCTAAAGCCAACTCGACGGCGGTACGGAAACCTTTGCGCGGCGGTGGCTTCATCGAAAAGAACTATCAGTAAGGTGTCAGGCAGCAGCTTCCCGCGCGGCGAGGACGAAGGACCGAATGTCGGATAGAACTTCGTTCAGGGGTCAAGACCGCTTGGGGTCAAAATGCGAAGAACTCAGGTTGAGCAAATCTAGTCCGCTCTGCCGCGATAAGCGGACCTCCGTGAGACCTAGCGCAACTTCGCAGATGGGCCAAAACCGGAAGTCGCCTCCCTCTCTCGATTAGCCTATCTGAGCGAGTCAGGAGGCTAGGAGGAAGCTCGAAACCCAGCTCTTGGCAGCCTTGAGATTGATGACTAATTCAAAATGGATCTCTTGGAAGAAAGGCATTTCTGCTGGGTTGCTACCATTGAGGATTTGGACGATCCGCGCGACTATCCTTCGACAGCCTGCCCTCAGATCGTTTGCGTGCGACATAAGTGCGCCCGCCTCGACCATGTCGCCAAAGATTCCAATAGCCGGCAATCTGAGATAACTAAGTGATTGACTTAGTCATGTCGCATTGCCTCGACGGCCCGGCGAAATTCTGCTTCGTTGCCGGCGAGCGCAATTAAAGTCGCAGGCGTTGCAGATTTGCAACCCGCACAGTTATCCGCGATACTAAGCTCCTGCATTGAGACGACCGAAGCATATTTCGTGCTTAATTCGATACGATCAATGGGGGCGAAAAGTGTTTGATGTCTATCGCAATGGCAAGCGGGACTTGCTCGTTCTAAGCACAGGGGCCGCGATACCCGGTGCTTACTCTGCAAATAACTGGCGCAAGAGTAGAAAAAGAATTCGCAAAGTAAGCGACGAGATTAGGTCAGCCGTTCATCGACAAGGTTATTACGTTCGTAGCTTCCGTGTCGCGAAGGAGGGCACGATCTAAGTGAGCGGGCCGGCGGCCCTGATGCTCCCATCTGCAATGTCTAGAACACCAGCCGCGAGCCCGGATACTCGGCAACCCATTGTTCGCCGAACTTCGATCCTCCCCGACACAACTTGTCGTACTACCATACCGGCTTCTCGCAACCTGCTAACTATTTTTCAACCGCTTTGACTTAATTTCTGGATACGGAGCATCTACAGCCGGTCGGCGTGGCCATTCTGCGACAGCAAATGCTTGCCCGAGTGGACCTGTCCCCGTTGTAACTCGCGTATAGTGTCTTTCTTTTATCATCGCTTTTTTGATCTTTCGGCAGGACAAGGCCGATCGGAATTAGAGATTCGCGACAGATGTCGTCAGTGATACAACTTGAACAGCCATACAAAGCAAAAACTGCGACAAGTCCCTCGTGCTATGGACTGCCCGATATTTTGGTGAACCTCCTCGCTTTATTATCGCAGATTCAAGCTCTCGAGATTCAGACGACAGATGACGCTCGTCAGGCGATCATCCTTCTTGAACTCGCGAATGGCTGCATCCGATTGACCGTCGGACAAACCAAACTGAACGAGACAACCCGAACGACTTTACTGGCTCAGTCGGCGCGGATCGATCTGCTGATTGCAGAGACCTGCAGAGAGGCGGCGTGTTTATTCGAACGAACTGATTTGAAATCGTGGATTGCAGATGAAAGAGAACAATCGAAAGGCGCACCGCGTTCGATTTGAACACAAACACATCGTGAGCATCATGGGTGTTGATGGCACGTGGCGAAGAAGCTGCGTTCTCGTGGACGCCTCTGCAAGCGGCGCGAAGCTTGAGGTCGACGGCTCAACGGACCCCCTGAAGGCACAGGAATTCTTTCTAGTTCTCTCGTCAACTGGACTGGCATTTCGGCGCTGCGAGCTGGTTTGGGTGGACGGGTCTCACGTCGGAGTTCAATTCGTCACAGCAAAGACGAAGGCCAAGGCGAGCCCACAGAAACGTCTTGTTGGCTCACAATGAGGCGGGTTCGGACTTGCCAAATGACCGCTCAGCAGGATGACAGGCTTGTTGTCGGCAGTCGTTTCAAGATGAGCGAGCTGGGGATCGTTCAGTTCCCAAAATTGGCCCACAAGACCGGCACCATTGTCGAAATCAGTATTCGCACCCCCGGCGTGACGGTGCTGTTCGACGGCGCAGTCAGACCGACCGTCTTAGATCGAAGCTACATATCTCCTCTCTCGAAGTGACGATCTTGTCGACCGAGAACCTTCTCCGACTTTTGCAGGTCGCGCTCACCATGAAAGCACCGAAGCCAAAGCAATGGGCCGAGCAGGAAGTCCGACGATTAGTCAGGCTCGCTCGGCGGGGAGTTGGCACATCGCGGATAGCCGCCGAACTCGGCCGTCACGCCGGATCGGTGAGGCGTATGGCGCGAACGTTGGGACTGCTGTTGAAGAAGTAGCTCCGAGCGTTCTTCAGCGCAGCGCGGCTGGCCTACAGACCAAAACCTCGGCCAATCTCCCGCGCAAGCTTGAGCGCGGCGTCGGTATGGCGGCCATAGAAGAACGCTCGGTCAAGCTGCGAAAAGATGCCCATTCCAAATAGCGCGATGGCAATGCCTCTAAACATGGTCATGGACCGGGTTGAACGATGCAAGGAAAGTTCAAAACGGCCCCAGCCGCAGGACTGGGGTAAACAGCCGGGGCCGGCATTCCCATTCCAATGTGCCGCAATCGGCGGTAATCGGCACGCTTTCAGCAAGCCACAAGAAACCTAACGAACTCTTTCTCACGCCGCCATCCGGGCGCGAGCCACGCCGTTGAGGTTGGATCAATGTGAAGCGCAGTGTGGGCGCTACCCATCTGCTGCTTTGCTGAGCTGCTGTGCGATTCTGAGGTCTTGCATTTCCCAATTGGCGCGCCCTCGCTCCTAACGATCGGGATGGCAGGCTCTCACCCTGATGCTGCAAAGCCCCTCGGGCCAGCCTTGGCCCCTAGGGGCTGGAGGGGACAAGTGCGGGGCCAAGGCGGTCCGACGGCTGGCGCTGAGGAGCGCCATGCACTTGAAGGCTAGTCCCAGTCGGCAAGATTGCTGTGTTCACTTGTGACCCGAGGCAGGTATTTGTAATTTTCCCGCACACGGCAGCGGCCTTTGCAGGCCTAGATCACTAGAGGAATCCAGCACAGCGTGTAGTTGTGGCACGCGGTTTAAAAGGCCGGGTAAGTGAGGGCGGATGTTGACCCGCCCTCACACGAATGCTGGCCCTCCATCTTTGCGCACCACTAGTTCTTCGCCGGCTCGAACATCCTTCTGGACCACGGGCTCCTCGTGCAGTTCTCGCATTGCGTACTCGCGCTCCAGGGGTTGTCCCGTCGCAACTCCCGTGGCTGGACGGCGCTCGACCACGGTTCTCTCATCGCGCAGTCGCACGTCCTTTGCACGGGCTCCTCGACTACGTAAGTTTTTATGTGTTTGACGGTCTCGGTAGCCCGTTTGCCAACCTTCAGTTCTTCTTCCGGAAGAGGGATGACCTTTTCGCGTTCGACGCCTTGAGAGACATATCCTTCTTGCCTTACCGCGCTTCCTGATGCTCCGCTTCCGACCGCTGCCGTGCCATCGCTGTTTTCTTCGTGAATCTCGACTGGATTGTACTCTTGCAGCACACCTTCAATACGTTCGAGATCGGCCATGCTCGGAGCATCTACTAACACCGACAACGCGGCACCACCTCTTTGCATGTGGTTTTCATAGAGACGGCGCTCGTCATCCGGCACATCGCTTCCAAACAGCCAGTCCCAGAAACTTTCTCCATCCGAAGCTCGCGCTTACTCTATCGCTGATCGAAGATTGTGATGGTTGATTGCTCACTCTCACATGATCCGCTGGAACCCCTGAACCGACCAAAGCTCGGTACGCTTGCTCTGCATCGTTGCGGGAGCTGTATACTGCTACTACGCATTGTCCTTGCATGGTTTGCCTCCTCTATGGACATGCGCCCAACGCGAGCATCAACGCATCGTTCTTAACTTTATCGCAAACTTTAGTCCGGTACGGCGCATGAGATCGGCTTCGGCGCAAAAGTGGCTGCGAGCGGACCGTTGAGGCCGCGCTGAGGTTGATCGAAGAAGAAGAGATGGGCCCCGCCAGCTGAGCACACTGATGGACAAGACCTTCGTCTATGGTGCGTTGAGGCAGGTCGAGCGCGATGTAGTTGAAGGAGAAAAGGATAGCACAGCCGCTGAAGCAGAGCTGGACACAATGCGCAGAGCCCAACGTATTCTTGATCAGGACCGACAACGCCTCCTCTCGCTGTTACAGCCTTGAAAGGGTGTCGCCGGCAAGCAGTTTGACTTTGAACCGCGCGCTGAGGGCCGAGCCGCGTTAAACTGTGCAAATGCGGACGCATCGTCCCACTTGCTCAGGACATTGAAGTCCGCCAGGGTCAGACTGAGAAGAGCTCGGGCTGAGCAAATCTGGTCCGGTATGCTCCGCTGAGCAGACGCCGTCAGGCCGTGCCGCCACTTCGCATTCGGGCCATATGCAGACCTGCTGACTTTGGATGGCCGAAAGGTTAAGCTGTCGCATTATCAGCCAGACGGCCTTCAGGGGGGCGCCAATGGCCATCTTGTATTTCGAGGAGGCGGAGGTTGGCAAACTGCGTACGGCTGGCCCTTACCACGTCACAAAGAACGAGATCATCGAATTTGCCCAAAAATTCGATCCGCTGCCCATTCATACCAACGAGGAGATTGCCGCACGTTCGATCTTTTCCGGACTGATCGCTTCGAGTGCACACACGTTTGCGATACTTATCTCTTTGTTGAGCAGAACACAGCCGTACTCGCTTCGTATCGTTCCCGGGCTTGGCTGGGATGAACTCAGGCTCCCCGCGAAAATTCGCTCTTGAAGAGGCCGTCGAAAGCGCCTGATAACTCGCTCATCCCGCACCACCGATTGACTCGGACTCGCTTCTGCTCATCGGTTAAACTCCGACCATAGTGGCGGAGCATATGCTTGTTTATACAGGTAGAGTCTGCATAGAGGGATCAGAATGATCCACCCGTTCTGAAGTCTCCGCCCCCGAAGGATCCTCCGGTCCCGAAACCGTCTGGAGGCGGAATCGGCAACCCTCCCCCGAAACCCGAGTCCCATGGGCTGGGCCCACGATGGAAGCCATCACGTAGAACTTGCCCCAGCACCGCACTCCCAATAACCCCAGTCAGGATGCCGCCAAGCACGTTTCCGAGTGACGCCTCGTTACCGAACGTGCCGTAAGGGGTGTCGTAGCCTTGATGCCGTAGTTGCTCCCATTCCTGTTCGACCGTCTCGCGGCGCCGGGCGAGTTCCTTGAGCCGCTGGTGGGAGTCTGCTGCTTGGCGTAACGCTGAATTCATTAGCTCGTCCGTAGATTGGATACGCCTGACGATCTCCTCATCCTTGGGCGTCGGAGTTTGAACAGCCTCCCTGTAGAGTTCCTGCAGATCTTCGCGCTGATCGGCGGCTGCCAGCAGGTCGACCGCATCACGATAAGGGGCATCCCCCTGGAGGATCGATGCATCGAAACTTCGGTCCTGAGCAGCGAGAGCTTCCCGCGCCTGTTGGAGATGGGCTTCGCGATGTGCTACCGCATCCCTTCCCTTGGCAACTTCAGTTTCGGCGGCCTCAAAGCCGGACTGGACAAGTGCGTTGCGCTCCAAAACTTTTAGATCGGATCGTTCCTCGCGCAACCTTTCAGCAATTCGCTTGGAGTGCTCGCGTAGCCGCACGGGGATTTCGTTGAGCAGGGCATAGTTGACTCGTAACCTGTCATAACCCACGACGCCGGCCACCATTCGATCCATGTAGCGGGTGAACGGGTTGGCTCGGTAGGCGGCGGTCCCGAACTTCCGGCGCCAGAGATACATGAATAGCGGATCGGCTTCGTAAGGACGACGTTTTTCGTCCCGATCGGCTTCCGCCTGGATAGCCTTCTTCTCAGCCTGTTGGACTTGCCCGGTGATCTCCTCAACTCGCGCCCGCAGGGCAATCCATTCAGTGTTGACGCTTGTCAGATGCGTGCGCCGCTTCATTTTTGCAACCGAACCTTGCATTGAACCCGCTATGCTCGACGTGGAGCTTCTGGTTGCGGCTCAAGAATGAACTAGTTCATACTATCGGGATAGAAAACACCGCTACGGTACGAACTGATCGAGAGATAAAGCATCTGCATCGGACGACTGTCCGGGTCGGAATTCGGTCTGGGTTCTTGGTCCGCCTCGCGCATCCCTCACGCGAGCATAGGATGCTCTGGCTGCAAATCCGTCGAGCCTGATTTCGATCAACGCGTGTCGGAGTTGTGGTGAGGTCCACATGTGCACAGGACTGGGCACGCCCATGTGCGATATCTGCGGCAAATTCTGCGCGCGCGGCGAACTGCCAACAGGCCTCGTGTTCGCCACAGTGTTCGACCACGGTTTTCGGCATACGCACGCATCCGCGCCATTGAACAGTAAAACGCGATTGAATCTGTCGCTAAGTCCCGGCCTCGGGCTCCAGCCCGATTTGTTGCCCAGGATGGGCGGCGGGCGTACCATTCCACGCCGGTTGTCAGCCTAGTGTCGAGAATTTAAGGACCGGCCGGAATACGAACGGCCTAACAGAAGATTTTACTCGGCCGGCCAGAGCTCGGTCGAACTGTTCATAATCTCGCGACCAGGAAGGCTCTTCATGACGGGGGGCACCAGTGAGAGGATAGTGGAGCGCAAGGTCGCCATTCTCGGGCGGCTTGGCGTCTACCCGATGGTTCGCCTCTCGCTCCCGGCGCGCCGGCTTCTCGCCTTTCTCGCGCTTCAAGGCGGGCCGGTCTCG
>Ga0214542_1013082_pt1 | contig 10227 bp, 4 predicted proteins | sample CNSS1metaG_FD_160096 | JGI IMG/M metagenome (GOLD analysis project Ga0214542, IMG submission 160096) | Root nodule microbial communities from cowpea collected in UCLA plant growth center, Los Angeles, California, USA - CNSS1 | ecosystem: Host-associated > Plants > Roots > Nodule | place: USA...
TGGTCAAAGGTCAACTTTGGATCAAAGTCAACAAGTCAACCAAAATAAGTCAACTAGAAACCAACTTAGGGAATTCAAACTAAAGTAATGCAAAACAAAGATAAAGGTGATGGAATAGAAGACTCCCTTCTAGACATGCTTCTAGTGATCCTTCTTGAGGGAGCTTCTAAGGAGGTGGTCATGCCTTCATCATTAACCTCCTTCGTGTTTTCAACCATTGTGAGAAGAAGGAGAGAAGGATGAAAGACAAGAACGGCAAATTCAGAGATGCGCAGCAGAGCACTTCAAAAGAAGTGCTCTGATACCATCTTAGAAATCTTAATGGGTCTGACGGGCACCACAGTAGCATTCTTGTTCATGGTTGGAGAAGGAAAACGTGTGACTAAAGCAGAGTGCAGAAGAAAAGGAGAAGAAGAGAAAAATGGAATTTATTGTATTAGAGAGGAATGAATATGGAATACAAGGTTCTGTCTGTACCAATACGAAAAGAAACTAATATATAGACAAAACAACATAATAACATAAAACAGTTATGGCACTGCAATAGACTTAACACTCTACAAGATATTTTACATTTTTTTCTCGAGACCTATTTATTATTCTAAGATATATATTATTCAAAACTATCAATAATTTACATTTGATCATAGTTAATTTTCTTAAACTCTTAACTATGATGGTCACACTTAAGAGGACAACATATAAAGTTTCTCAGTTGTTGGTAAAACTTAGATTTTCACAGTTCACAAGAACAACTCAGATGGATTGTAATTCCAAAGCTTCTCTACATATTTAACATATAAAGTTTCTTCAATCTTTGCACCATTAATTGCAAGGAAAAAAGTGGTAATTTAAGCTTGTGAGCTCGTTCGTAGATGAGTTCCAAGCTTATATAATTTGTTGTACATCATTCTATGAAAGACCTCACGACATAACAATTTGTTATTTTTAATGTTTTCGATGATGGAAATTCAGATATAGAAGGAAAATCAAGAGTTTTGATACATTTTCAAAAGAAACCTCCTTCAATTCCCGAAAGGTGAGTTTCTGCCTTCTTCCCTCTATTTGTTTTTCTTCTTCTTCAATGATAACAATTTCATCGATGTTTCACAATCATAGATCATTAAATTTGTTAGTTTTTGAGACACGTATAACATATTATTTAAAAGATTTACATTGCCTTACTAGTAGGATTTTAGGTTTTGATATAGCAGATAAATTTCCTTGTTGACATAGGATTTTTAGTGCATAGTTACACAGACAAATGTGTTCAAGTGAAATATTTCTTGTTTGAGATACTGGTGCGTTATGCAAACCAATTGCTCAGGAGTTATTTAGTTATTAAGTTAATGTCATACTTATTTTATAAAATAGTAAATTTTTTAGTGTGAGATTATTATTGTCATTTCATCTTCCAAAATATATTGAAAAATAAAAATGATATTTTGACATACAAATTATACACAGTTTTGACACGGCTTACGTGTCATTTTACTTTTTATTTAAAAATTGGTTTTATTAAGTTGGGGAGGAGTGTGCCACGCGTGAGTTTTTGAAGGGTAGAGGAAGAGTTTTTCATCAAACAAACCGAGTGAAGAGCAAAACTTTGGCAAAGAGAGAGAAGAGAGAGAAAATCCTTCTTCAAACATAGAAGCTTGAGTGGCTGACATACGAAAGAGGTTGACAGCACCATAGAAGTGCCATTACAGAGAGAAGCAGAACCAACGCCTCGCGACTATAGCGAAAACATTTTAGGGCTTGCGGTTGTCGATGACCATCTTTCGTTTATCACTGTGCTGGTGAGTTCGTTCCCCGATTGAAGGATAGTTTTTTTGTGGTTTGTGGTTTGTGGTTTTCTTAGTTTAGAAATTGTTCAGACATTGGGGGTCCTATGTATTTTGATTGTTGGGCACCGCTCTAACGTTTGTGTGTGTGTGGTGGGGGGTCATTGCAACGTTTTTCATGAATGCAAGGACAACATAAAGGTATTTGGCTTTTCAGTGTGTGGATTTAGTTGTTCATATTTGGTGTCCTTACTCCGTATTTTTTTTATGCAGATCTTTTTCCGTCATTTATGCAAATCGAAGTATCTTGCCATTGTCAATGAGAGATTAACGATGGAACAATGACAGTATATTGAAGTGATTAAATGGTTTAACTTGTATTAGATATAAATTGGGTAGTCATGTCCAAATAACGAGTGAGTTATATTGTGATTTTTGAACAATATGTACACAATGTTGTAATTATGACATACCATGTTCTATGTATCTCATGTGAACTAAATTAATTACATTGGGGTTATTATGTAATTGGACACACGGTTAATGAAAACTAAATTAAGCAAATCCAATTGACACTTTGGTGGGGAGGCATGTGGAATTAAGCAAGAAGTTGCATTGGGTTTTTTGAACAATTTTAACCCACTTGTAAAATTATCATAGTATGCGTTCTACGTACCCCATATGGGAAAAAATTATAGTGGAGTCATTATAGGAAATAAGGTGATTCATTGGATGCATTGTTAACTAAAAAAAAATTATGCAACAAGTAGTGACACAGTTGAGGAGCCATGTGGAAATAATTGGAGAGTTGCTTTCAAAATTTCGAACAATCGGTACACAATTTTGTAATTATGGTACACCAACGTTTTGTGCAGACCTTATGGACAAAATTAATTACATTAGGGCCGTTACAAATAACAAAATAGGTAATTGGACACATTGTTAACGAAAACTAAATTAAACAAATCTAATTGACACTTTAATGGGGAGCCATGGGGAAACAAGTGGGGATCTACGTAGAGTTTTTTGAACAATTTTAACCCACTTGTATAACTATCACATTCTACATTCTACGTACCTCATATGGGCTAACAAATGACAGTGGAATCGTTATGAAAAATAAGGTGGTTCATTGGACACATTGTTAACTAAAAAAATGATGCAACCAATAATGACATATAGTTGGGGAGCCATGTGGAAATAATTGGGGAGCTTCTTTGGAAATTTTGAACAATTTGAAGATGATATTGTAGTTATGACAGACTATGTTCTATGTACACCTTGTGGAGAAAAAATATTACATTGTGGTAGTTACAAACAACAACATAAGTCATCTGATGCATTATTTTTGAGTGGTGTCCAATAATCAGAATACATAGGACCCAATGCCCTAACAATTTCTAAACCAAGAAAAAAATGCAAAACACCAAAAACCTATCCTTCAATTGGGGAACAAACTCACTGGTGCGGTGATAAACGAAAGATGACCGTCGACAATCACAAATCGTAAGCCCCACAATGTTATTCGCTATAGTCGCAAGGCTTTGGTTCTACTTCTCTCCGTAATGGCATTTCTGAACCACTCCCATAGGTCAACCACTCGAGCTTCTGTGTGTGAAGAAGGAGTTTCTCTTTCTTTGCTAAAGTTTCGCTAATCACTCTGTTTGTTTGATGAAAAACTCTTTCTCTGTCTTTTAGAAACTCACACACGTGCCACACTTGTAACATCTCGTCAGGATATTACAGATTTTAAATAAAAAGTAAAGAAATATTACGTTATCTTCATTTATTAAAATATCATTTCCCAAAAATGCGAGAAATTTAAAACTTTATTAAATCCATGAATAGTCCAAAATTCCATAATTTATAAAACTCAAAATAATATAAAACATCCATAGTGTTTACAATTTATTTCAAAGCCATAAATCATAAAAACTCTCAAGTTATCCCCGCTCCGTCGCCAAGCCTCACCGGATCCACCTGCAACATTATTTGCTCTCGTGTACCGCATACATGATCATCGCCAAACATAAGCAGATAAAGTGAGCTAACAGAATAAATCATATACATACATAACACATTTATATATATCACTCAATCACAACAAAGGACTTTCATCCTTTGATTTCACACCACATGGCCACAACCATGTGAACCGTGTTCTACATCTTCTAGGAATCACCTCAAGATGACTTGTTGCCATACCTATCGGCCACAACCGATAAAGCACGTGCGGGAAACCATGCTATGGATCACACACTGTAATGCCAGGTGGAGTTCCCAATACGAACATAGTTTGTAACGTCCCAAGACTACCAAACTCGTCAACTAATTACTGAGAAGGGCAATCTATCTAGACCCATTCGTACTGGCCACAACCAACACACTCACACTGGCAACACTTGCCAACCCGAGCCACAACTCAAGAGTTCCTCGTGTTCATCCGCCATCTCGAGCCACAACTCAAGAGATGCTATTCTGAGCCACAACTCAAGGAATACCACGTGCTTAACCCCTATCCCGAGCCACAACTAAAGGGATACGTTCCGAGCCACAACTCAAGGAACACCAGCAAGTCAACCTTTGAGATATCCTAGAAGCATTGTAGACTACGCACATCAACGTATGCACAACCCAAATCTGTTATAGCAAAAATCGTGTAGAAGCCGAAAAGTTTGGGTTGCTTGAGTCACTCTTGCCACCATTTCGCCAAGAGTTTTTTATTTTCGCTGTCAAAGCCTTTCATCTTTCCCTTTCTTTTATCGATAATCATATTTTTAATTCACTTTTTTTTTATTTACATTTAATCCACCACTCCAATTATTATCACATCATATCAATGAAAGTTGTCTCTTTTGATTTATCACATGTCAAAATCAGAGAAAAAAAAATATCTAAATTTTAATATGTGACCGTTAATATCAATTTTGACAAAAATTATCACACTAACTCCTTTAAGAAAAGAACCCAATTAAATGAAAAATAAAAACTATAAAAGCAGAACAACTAAACAACTAAAAGTCCTAATAGAAAAACAAAATTACTAACTAAATCGATGTCAAATGAATGATGTAACATATTCTCATTCGAGTTCTACATTTTTTTAAGATTAGTTGTCACTATATCGGCTTTTCATTTAATATTTTTTTAGGAATATATTTTTAACAAATTATTTCAATGCACACCTTTTCATAATTTTGTTTTATTTTCTTATTGTTAGAAAAAGGTTGTGTTTCGTATAACTTCTTTTATACTATACATGTGACACGAAATACTCTTGACACCTTAAACACTTGTTTTATTCAGATATCACATAAGACTTTATATGCCATGTATTGCACACTTTACTTTTAGAAATGCATATTAATGATATCAATTTTATATAATTATTAAAATAAAAAGTATTATTAAATTTATAAAAATATGATCATAAATAATTATTTTTAAGATTTTATTGTGGATAGCTTTTTCTTTATCGTGAAAAGTTAATTATGTTTTAGAAATAGCTCCAAAACCTAGAAGTTAAACGGAAAGATTTGTCTACACCAAAAATAGCTAAAGGAAAAGTCTCTTTATGAAGGGTAGACATAGGGATGCCAAAAATATCCGTGTCCGCAGATATCCGTAGATAAAATTTGCGGCGAATAGTTACTACCCGTAGATATTTATTATCCACGGGTAGCAGGTAGTGAGTATTTTAATACCTGCTTATAAACGGGTCGGGTACGGTATCATACTATCCGTACCCGCAGGTACCCGTTATCCACAAAAAATTAAAATTAAAATTTAATTTATATTTTATTAAGTTAAATTTAACTAAAATTAGAAGTAACAGTAAATTTTATTATGCCAAATTTAATTATAATTATAATTTAATTTAATTTAAATTTTATTTTTATAATTTTATATTAAAAAATTTATAAAATATATAATTTTTTAAATATTTGCGGGTATCGGGTATCCACGGTACCCGCAGATTTTAAAAATATCCACGGGTATTTTTTAAGCGGATATCCGGCGGGTAAAGGGGCGGGTAGCGGGAATAATAATAACATTATATAATAATAATAATAATAATATTATTATTATTATTATATAATTGTTAATAATAATTTTATCATATATTAATAACAAGTAATAATATTAATATATGAATAATAATATTATTATATATTATTATTATTATTATTATATAATTATTGTTCAATGTGCAGGGACTAAACAGTGATAAAGTCTCAACTAGAAACCATTTTCAAATTAAGTTCAACTTTCAAGTACCAAAAACAATTTTTTTTTTAGTTTTGGTGAAAAGCGTTGGCTAGGACGACACTAGTTTTTTTTTATAATAAAATTAAATAGCACTTGACACGCCGTTTGTTATTTTTAATGTCATCCAAAAATATGGATTAAAAACAACGATTTTGAAAGTACAGGGACCAAACAATGATCAAGTTTCAACTAGAGATCATTTTCAAATTTGGGTCAAACTTGAGAGACCAAAAACATATTTTTCCAAAAAAAAAGTATTTTATAAATTTTTAAAATAAAATATAAATAAAATTACAACAAAATATAATATAATATAAATTTAATTTAATCCATTAAAATATAAATTAAATTTTAATTTTAATTAAATTTAACTTAATAAAATATAAATTAAATTTTATTTTTTATTTTTTTACGTGTATCGAACATATGCAGTTACAGAAGATAATATGATATCCGCACACCCAATTTGTTTATAAACGGATATTAAAATACCTGTTACTTGTTACCTGCGAATAACAATTATCTAGTGAGGATTTTATGTAAAAATACCCACGAATTTAGGTATTTTTTCATCTAATTATAAGAGGATAAAGAAGTTATTTCATAATTATTTGTTGTGGGGAAATATAACACAAATTGAAATAAATATTTATGAAAGATGATAATTTTAAAATTGTAAAGCTTAGAAATATTAAAAGTTGTAATTTCATGGAGTATATGAGCACCATTTCCTTTGCTTTTGATTTGCAGAAGAAAGATAACTAGACACATGCAGAAGAAAAAATGAACATCTATTAATATCCACTTAAAAATGAAAGTTATATTCTTTTCTTTATCCCTTCAAAATGCTTTGAATGTTAGTGTTCCTCTCATCTAGAAAAGTAAAAAAGTAAATTCCCCTAAATTCTTTCCTAAAAATCTAGGTTTTAGTAATTCCTTACTTATATCTAACGCTAGAATAAGAATGTCACAAACTATAACTTGTAGACAAATCTAATGTGAGCATTCCACACAAGAAAAGTAAGACAAATCTAATGTAGACAAACATTATAGTTCTTTCAAAAGTGTTATTTTTCTTCTTCTCTATACTATATCTTAAAACAGTGGTGTTATCGACCTCACGATAAGTGTTAATGTTTCAATCTCAAGACCATCTCCAATGGAGGGTTTAAAAGATCGATGGTTCGCATGTAGAACCTCGTTATCGGTCACACGATGGATGTGAATGTTTTGATATAAAGTCTGATGATAGAATCGTTGTTAATCACGATACATCCAAAGTACTGTCTGCTTTGGAGTGTGTGCTTTGTCCCGATTTTATTTTTGAAAATCGTCTAAGATAATAGAAAGAGGAATGAATATTTAAATCGTCTTAGGTTTCGACTCCTAAACGATGTAAAATTATTGAATGTGGTAGGATCAACTCTGAAATATAATTTAGGTACACCACTAATTTTGGAGAAAAGAATCATTGTGCTAATAGAATAGCTTAAATTCATCAATGCCATCCAAAATTTTACTTAATCTTTTTTCATAATAAATACTGATTACTTATGTTTAGAATAGTTTTATTTTTTTATTTTTTTTATATGCGTTAGGTTCACCCCTCCTCCTATATTTTATGTTTTCTCTTTTAAAAAACTTATCTAGGTGAAGACGTCAAGCCTAACATTATATATATATATATATATATATATAAAAAGAATGAGACCAACATAGTCTAACATTTTATCAATTTCAAAGTTTGCAAGTTTATATACACAATTATTTGGTTCACAAAAAAGTGAGTAACTTTAAGTTTCATAATATTACAATTCTTCATGTATCTACATCAGCTCAAGATATCTCAGTAGTCAAAAAAATAACACTCATAATTGATAAAGTTATATGGAAAAAGAGGTAATTTATATATTGATAAAGTTAGTATTCTACATTTCTCAAAAGCTTTTTATGTGATCTTGTATTTTTTTTTTTCTTTTTGCTTTCTGATTGTAAGATTGGGTAGGATTTCCAAGTTGATTATGTGATAGGGTTTCACATTCACTAGTCTAAGGTCTTGTAGGGTTTTAGATCCTAGTTCTTAATTACGTGTTTTCTTTCTTATTTTTTAATAGATTTATAAAAAAACCTGAAATTTTAGTGGATAAGTCAATCTTTGAAGAAGAAACCGAAACAAAAAACAACTACTTTGGTGTAAACATTTTCTGATTAAAACAATAATAAACTTATGACCTGCCTGTTTTTAAATAACTGTTATAATTTCTTTTTAAAAATTCATTCATTTGCATGTTTATACCAACTTTGAAACAAATATAGGGAACATGGTCTATATTGATTTGATTGATTTTCAGTTGATTTAGCAGTATAAATAACAAGAAAAAAATATATAAAGTGTATTCACAGTAATTCATTCTTGATATCATTGAAGTTATTAAAATTGAAAAAAATACATCATAAGTGTAACATGAAGGAATAAGTTGTTTAAGAAATTATATTTGAAAAATACATCACAGTTCTACTATTTTATGAAGGACGAGATTCACTCTATCAATTTCTTGATAAAAGTTTTTTTCCTACGGCGTCAGCTTCCTGCAAATTCAAAAAGGAAAAACTTAAATAAGAAGAACTTAGAGTCACCATATATTTAAACATGTTGTATAATTATTACATTATAATATTTAAATATTTGTCTACAATAGAAATATTTAGTACCTGGATTGTGATGCATATACGAGATGGTGTTGTTCAAGCTTCCAAACCATATTTTTTTAACAAATGTTACATAAATTGATCTTAAAAGTGATGTGACGAGTATGCCTCTTGAAAATGATGTCATTTTTGGAAGATTACTCATCCTTACTATTTTCAACTTAGGCAAAGATAAAGTTGACCTTTGGCAGTAGAAAGAAGACAACATTGGAAGATCCTTCATCACAAGACATTCTAGTTTGGGAAAAATGATGGACACATTTTCATCTTCAGATATATCACTAGATATGACCTCTTCCATTTCTTCACATTTACACATTCTGAGTATTTTGAGTTTCCCAAGATTTTTGACTGAAGAAAGTGAGAATAAACTTTGGAGGTTGTCACAACCAAAAATGTAAATTGACACCAAATTTGAGAAAAATGAAACTTGAGGTTCCTTATTCCAAACATACTTCAATTTGATTAGATTAATCAATACTAACACCTCGAGTTGCGGAAGTATTTCATGAATTTTATGATCAAGATTGTCATCTTCAAAATCAAACACCTCTGTCAATATTTCACATTTGTCCAAAGTTAATTTTCTCAAATTCTTGAATCTCATGATCATGCTTGAGGAGATAGCATTCAACAACTTGTTGTTGTTGGCCAAAATTAGATATTCCAGTTCGCAAAATGATTTGGACGGATAATTCCAGTGCCAAAGCTTCCCTACATTCATATTGATCACATGAAGTATCTTTAATTTTTCCACCAACAACTGCAAGAAACAAGTGGTAATTTAAGCTTGTAGGCCTATGCATGAATTCAAAACTAAGTAGAATGAACTACATTATGTACATGTTGATAGTTTTTCATAATACCATGTTATGCACTTATATTATTGAATTCCATACTTTTATTCCATCATCAATTCAATAAGTAATTAAAATAAATACTAGTTACCTATATCAAATGACAAGAAAGAAAACATGTGATTTCCATGCAAAATACACTTGATAAATAGTTTGTAATGGAAACTTACTGAACTTGGGAAGAAGCAATTTGTTGTAGATGATTCTTCAAGAGCTTTGGAATCTTCGATAAAAGAAATCATGGTACAACAATTTGCTACTTTTAATGTTTGTAAGGAAGGAAATTCAGATATAGAAGGAAAGACAACAGAGAGACTTGGTAGATTTTCAAGAGAAACTTCCTTTAATTCATGAAACGTGAGTTTCCCTCTCATATCCTCCACTTCTTCTTCTTCTTCGGAGATAATAATTGTATCCAACACCCCACAATCATAAATTTCCAGATTTGTTAGTTTTAGAGGAACTTGAAGCATATTAAGAGACTTACATTGCTTCACCTGTAGGAGTTTTAGGTTTTGATAGAACCTGGAAATATCTTTGTTAACAATGCAAGTTAACTTTGGAAGATCAATCAAAGTTAGTTCACACAGTTGTTGTAAAAGGTGTGT
>Ga0214542_1013090_pt1 | contig 10218 bp, 22 predicted proteins | sample CNSS1metaG_FD_160096 | JGI IMG/M metagenome (GOLD analysis project Ga0214542, IMG submission 160096) | Root nodule microbial communities from cowpea collected in UCLA plant growth center, Los Angeles, California, USA - CNSS1 | ecosystem: Host-associated > Plants > Roots > Nodule | place: USA...
GACGAACTTGGCCCACTCAAAGCCGGTGCCTTGGTACGGCCACTCGGGATGCGCGAGCGATTTGAGCGGCGATCCAATCCCGAACATCCCGCCAGTCATCGCCTCATAGGCGCTCTGCTCTACCTTCGGGTTCTTCGCCTCGAAGTCGGCTTTCTGCTCTTGGCGGTTCAGGATTTTCTTGATCGATTTGAAGTCGGTGACGATGGATGTCATGCGGCGAGCGCCTTCGCGTCCGCGCGGCCCAAGTCAGCCATTGCATCCAGTGAATTGTAGGATGTGTTGACCTGATAACAACTACTCGCTGCGGCAGCTTGCCCGGCCGGCGTCTGGGTTCCGGTCGTGTTCTGGGCAACGGCCACAGAATTGGTCCAATACAAGCCGCCCGTGGTATGGGGCCAGCCATTGTACGGGATATAGCTGGGCCAATAGCGATCAACATAGACCCGCTCAGTCACGGGCTTACCATCGATCTCGGCCACACGCTCCTTGATGCGCGTCCACTGCGCCTTCGTGGGGCAGCCCGAAAACGCCTCGGTAAAACCATCAAACCAAGCCTTAAATTCCTGAGGAGTCATGCCCCTTGCTCCGTTGCTAATTTACCGAGTAGACTCGGCCTATGGCCAAGAATCCCGACAAGCCCGATTGGGCGAAAGAGTCAGATTTTCCTCCACCCCTCAATTCCGGCGAGGAAATGGAGAGCCTTTCGGTTGAGGATTCGTGGGTCAAAACCCTCAAAAATGCTGACCCGATACTCGGCCTCTTAACGATCGTTCAGCCCATCGGCTATTGCGAGTTTGTGGTAGATGAAGCCGCCGCAAACAAACTCATCCAGCAGCTTCGACAGTTCATTGCCGGCGATTGCGAAAGCGCCTCAGGCGAGGACGATGAATAGCTTCTGACTGGCCGGGCGCATACACGCGGAGCACACCCGACTAATTTCCGCGCAAGAATCGGCTCTCGCCGCAGTCAGAACTCATTAAGCTCCGTCCTTCTCAGGCGCCACGTACATCGGTTGAACCGGAGGCATTCGCGCCTGCTTCAGTTCTGCGAAGCGCTTCACGTGCTTAGGGCTGACCGGCGTCTGAGCGAACCCAGGCTCTTGGGTTCGTTTGAGGGCCGCCGCACTAACGGCAATGATTTGCTCGCGGGTCATGCCGGATCACTCTCTTGCGCAACAAAACCAGGCTGGGCCGGAGGCATTTCAGAGGGGGCTGTGTCCAGCCCCATCACCTGCTTCGCTAGCCTCACGTCTGCCGCCTCGCGTTCCTCACGGCGCTTGAAGTCTCGGAGCTGGATGATCTTGGCTGTCATGGGCGGCCCACAAATGGTTTCGGGCTGCGTTGGCGTTGTCGGCTCGGCGCACGTAAACGGCGCATCGGCAGGGGGTGAAGCGCGACGGTTTGCTCTGACGCAGCCCGAACGGAAACGGCCGCCCGTGGATTTCTCCAGAGCGGCCGAATCAAATCTCTTGCGACGATGGCAATTTGCACCATTGTTGCGGACCCGTCAAGTGGAAAGTTAGCCTATCGTCTTACCATCGCAAAACCGTAAACGATCGCGAGGCAATCGAGGCACTCGCGGAAGCGCATGCCGTAGTACTTCGCGTACTTTTCGCCCACGAAGCCCCGGGATGATGCTACCTGCTCCCGGGTTTTCCCGTGCACCAGCACGTCGTGGACGATCGCTGACCCGTCCTGCCCCAAGGCCCGGTACACCACGGCGAGCTGCCTCGCTGCCCTCCGCTGCGCCTCGGTGATCGGCTCAGGCGTCACCCCGCCGTCAACGGCTTCCTTGGATGGGTCGATAGCTCGAGGCCCCCGCTCTGCGGTTTCGAAGTCCTCTTGGAAGGCGCGGCCGCTCTGGTACTGCGCCTCGTCGATATGCCCCCTCGCGTGCATGTCGGCCAAGGGGTCGTCTCGCGTGGACCGCATGACGATCAGCTTGCCCCCGAGCTCCATGGGGTCGTCCACCTCGAGCGGTGCCACCTGGGCATTGCGCAGGAGATCGGTTGCCCGGCGATCGTGTGCCTTACTCGGGTCGTATGGCGTTCTCTTGCGTCGGACGTGCTTGTTCATGCCCCGTACCCCATGTCGTAGTCTGTTGAGACGTACTTCCCGATCTCAGGCTTGAAGTTCAAGTCGAGTACACAGGGATATCCGAGTTCTTCAAAGCGGGCCTTCCGCTGATGCAATTCAGCCTTGGTGATGCGCTCTTTACCGTCAAACAGTTTCGGCCGATGTACCACGAAGCCCTGATCAACCATGTTTTCCCAGTTCTTCGAACCCGAGATATCCTCAAGCCCCGGCGCCTGCCCCCGCCTTGCCCCCTCCATCTTCGCCGGATGGGCCAGGATCTGGACGTGGCAATTCATATCGTGGGCAAATGCGTGGATCTCACGCAGGCACATGCCGATGTAATCGGTCTCGCTCTGATCTCGACCGCGCGAGCCCTCAAGCCTATTCCACGGGTCAACTTGGATAATCCTGGCACCGTAACGAACTACGGCCACCTCAGCCATATCCAAGAACCATTTCAGGCTCGGCCGACCCTCTGGATGCACCATGAACAGATACCGATCCTCAATGAACGCATCGGCCTTCTGCTTCTCCAGATCGTCCATATCCTTCTCGAGCTTCCCGGTGAGCAGCGTTCGGACATAGCGTTGGATGTGCGGCTTTGGCCTGGTCTCAAAAGAGGCAATCGCGATCGGTAGGCAGTAGGCCCGCACCACGTTGAACCAAATCTGCGTCCAGAGCTGCGTCTTGCCGTGCCCAGGATGCCCCGTGACAACGCTCATGGTCCGCGGCGCCAGCCTGATCTTGCTCTCCCACTCCGGGAAGCCGGGATTCCACAGGATCAGCTTCGGCGGCTCCGGAAGCTCCGATAGCTTGAACAGCCCATCAATCGGCCACTGGAGCGCGCCAGCCGTCACAAGCTCGTGGACCGCCTGCGGCCCGTCATGGATCAGGAAGTCGTTTGCGTCCTTGCACCCTTCCGGCCAGTCCACAAACCAGAACCTGGCGACACCCAAGATGCGCGCCATGTCAGACCTGAGCGATCGGCCCGGCCCATCCATATCGCCACACCAAACGAACTTCTTGACCTTGGAGAGGCCAGCCTTGAGCGCGTCGAGAACATAGGCATAACCGCGCGCTTCCCGATCTGGCTCATCCGTAGGCCGCTCTACGGCGCCATTGGGCACGCTCAGAACCTCCGAAACGGGAATCCCCGCTTCGACCAGGGCGCAAGCGTCCAGCTCGCCCTCGGTGATGTAGACCGTCGATGGTGAGGCCTTCAGCACGGTTTCAAGATTCCAGAACGAGAGCTTGAAGCCCTTGCCGGCGATGAACGCTTTGTCCGGTACAGCCCTCGATTTCCAGCCCTCAGCGTAGCGGAAGAATAGGCCCTCCGACTTCCGTCCCAGCTCAGGGAAGAACACCGTACCGGATGCGACGCCCAGCCGATCCAAAGTCCTGGCGCTCAGCTTTCGGCTGGTAGCGAAGTCCAGCCCCGCCCCGTTCACTCCCTGCGGCGAACCCGCAATGCCAGCAGTGTGCGACAAATCGGTCATGCTCGATCCTCAAGGACAAGCACCGATCCGATTTCTTGCGCCGGAGATGTGAGCATTTCGGGCATGTGGTTTTCTGCTCCCCTGCAGTGTTTCGGTAGCGAATGCCGAGCTTCGCGAGCTCGTCTAGAACGATCGATCCGGTCGACATTCGAGATCCTCCCGCCCCCGGATGATTGCGCCGAGATATTCTCTCGGCTGAGATTTCTGAACCGCTGTCAGCAGCGCGGAATGCGCAGCCGGAACGTTTCCGCCCTTGGCCTTGAGCAGGGCGCCGGCCAGTGAACGTCCGCTTTTGCCGAGGTAGTGCGCAGCCTGATCGAAGAAGGTTTTCTCCGGGTCGGGGGGGAATGGAACCACTTGCGCGCCAACCGGCGCGGCATCTTTTTTCTGCTCTGTATCTGTATCTGTATCTGGGGGCGTTACTGTAACGGTGTCCGTAACGTTACATTTCCGTTGCCTGTAACGTTTCACTCTCTCGTTTGAAACGTCACTCTTGAATTGCCGGCCGCTCCAATTGTGCGGCTCATAGCTCATCGGGGCGCCCTCTACTTCCACCGGGTCAAGCAGGCCGGCGGCACAGAACTCGTTCAGAAGGGCTGACACCTTGTCCTCGGACAGACGCAGAGTGAAGGCGATGTCGGTAAGCTGCGGCAGCCTCCCTCCGTTCTTGGATGCCAGGCAGAGCAGGTTCACCCATGCCTTGAACTTCTCTCCGGCGAGGCGCTGCACTTTCGGATCGTTCACGGCGTCATCGTAGAACCGAAACCATCTGCTCATGCGGCGTCCCCGAGATACGAGCGCACGGCCTCAGCGGCCAAAGTTTCGGGCTTGATGCCGGACTTCATTGCCTCGGCGTAGAGCGCGACAGCGACGGGGCCGGCGAGCTCTACGTTAATAACTACCGGCGCAAGGCGATCAGTGACGCGCTCGACGACATCGCCAAGCTTCTGCCAATTGTCCATGTTAGAACTGCTCGTATTCCCAACCTCCCCCATTCTTCTTCGGCAGCGCTTTGACCGCGAAGAAACGGAAGGGATAAGCGTCGGCGGCGACTTTGATCTTTACGCGGGCGTCATCCTGCCAAAAGCCCTTCACTTCGTGACACTCAAGAACACCATCATCACGCATGACAGCGAAGTCAGGCGTGTAGAACGTATTGTCGGCGAGCCGGAGCTTGATGCCCTCGAACCGATACCAGAGGACGTTGCCGGCCTGCTTCTGCAGCTCCAGCGTCTGCTCGTAGCTGGCTTCAGTCTTGTTGCGCTGTCCGGCCGGGAGTCGGCCGAGGGCGTAATGCTTCATACAAGCCCCCGCGCACGAACCAGACGGATAGCGTAGCCTTGATGTAAGCCGAGGGCTGTCGCGACCGCCTGCGCGGCTTCGATGCCGTTATCCAAGAACGTCTGGATGATGCCGTCCCGCTGCTCTTTCGAGATGCGGTTCTTGTGTCCGCCGCGGTCGGTCATGCCGCAGCTCCCGCCATCTTGCGATCCAGGGCAGAGTAGCCAATCGGAGGGTCGCCCAACACGAAGCCGGTCACGGTGATCGGCGCCGACTGTCGGCGGTCGCGATCGTCAAAGACTTCCTTGGGGATCATCATCCCATTCGACGCCTGAATGCGCGGGCCGGTTTTGCCGACATGCCGGAGATACTGATACTTCGAGTAGCAGGTACCGCTTGGCCGCCCGAGGCGGATGGCGATCTCACTCCAGCCGAGGCGGGCGTTTTCCTTGAGGTTGACGAGAAGGGCGATGTCTTCCTTGGTCCAGGAAACGCGCTTGAGCGATTCACCTGGGCGCAGGCGCTTCAGCTTCGTGCGAACAGCACCCGGCTTACGGCCCATGATCTCGCCAATCTCTTCCAGGCTCTTGCCTTCAGCGGCGAGGGCCTGAACCTTCAGGCACTCCTCGTCCGACCATGGCAATCCGAACTGTGTAGTCATCCCCGCCTCCATATTTGCCCGAACTGTGATGCAGTGGGCCTTACCGACCTTTGATCTCAGGAGCGATCCACAACGCCAAGGAGGCGAGCAATACGCTCAAGGCGATCAATTTCCGCGCTATAAAAATCCTGGTCTGACGCACGCATGCCTCCGGCAATGGTTTGGAATTGAGAGGCCATTTTTGCGGCCTCGTGACGCGCCTCTATCAACTCCGCTTCCCGCCGAATGTCCCGAGCCGCCCAGTGTTCTGGGTCGGAAATTTCTCCGTACCAAAGCGCCTTTACCGTCCGGAAACTGACTGTTGTCACCTTGCGAGGCACGCGGGCCAACCAGCTTTCGCGGGTGTCGCCCCAGTCCTTCGGGCCTGCAACGATCGCGATCTCTCTACGCATACGGTCTACTCCGGACGGCTTTTCCGACATTTGGAATCTCCATGGTGTTTTGTTGCCCACGCCCATGAAGTACTCAACTGAAGACAATGAACTCTCTTTTCTCACGCTGGCTGCTGCTACAGCCAACGTGTTGCGTTTCTTGAAGTTATCAGTAGCCAAGCCGGCGCCTGCGGATCAGCTTGTTCCGCCGACGAAGACGATGCGCATCGGAGATGACGATGATGTCAGCCGATCGCCGCTCGACCGGACCAGCAATCACGCTGGCCCAGATGTGGAAAGGAAGAAACATCCAATCGAACATGCTCATGCTTCACCCGAAATAGATCAGAGTGCTTGCGACAAACCAGGCGATGAAAAGAGCCAAGCCAGTGGCCGCGATGCAGCCCCAGACAAAGCAGGCAGTGGCGAACTCTCGGACATCCGCCATACCGTGAAGAAAGGGCCCGGAGCCGAAGCTCCGAGCAAGTGGCCGGCGCAGGGAGGAGACAGCCGGCATGAAACTTGAGGTCTCGGCGTGGTATTGCGTAACGCCGTGAGGGCCGGGTGGGTGGCTGATCCCCGTCGCATCCACCCGGCTGCTCGATTTGATGCTGATTGCGCTCATCGTCATGCCCCCAGCAAAGAAACTGCGCGCTCGTATTCATGAGCGGAGATGGCGTCCCAAAGCGGCTCGAGCATGAGCTCGGTAGTGGTCTCAATCACAGCAAGACAGAAAATCCAAAGCATGATGGTCACGCGGCCGGCTCCTCTGACAGAGATTTCATGGCCCACAGTGACGTGGGCGCCGTCTTTCCGATCGAATTAAGCGCCTCCGTGAGAGCGACGTATGTGTTAGACGGGAACACCCCACTGTCTCGCCAATGCCAAACAGTCTTCGGCTTCACGCCCATCTTTTCGGCCACTGCGGCGTTCCCGCCGAGCCAATCAATTACGTCGCCTGTGGTGAGGAGCTTTTCCATGCCAAATGGATATTCCAAATATTTTGGAAACGCAAGTCCAAAATTTGTTTCTTGGCAAAAAAATTTGGACCGAGGCAGAATAAGTTCCTATGGGGAACCATAGACCAGACTCAAACGAAGCCGTTGCCGCGCGGCTAAGATTGCTGCGGCAAGTCGTCTCCGGCGAAAGCCAGACTGCGTTCGCCGCCCGACTTGGGGTTGAGACTAAGCGTTGGAATAATTTCGAGCGCTCAAGCCCCCTCTCAAAGGAAGTCGCCTTCCTGATTGTGAGGAAGTTCCCGAACGTCACGCTGGACTGGCTGTGGCTCGGCCGCCCGGACGGGATGCCGGTTCGGTTTCAACGGGAACTCGAAGAGGCTGGGAAGGCCACCACATCTGCAGATCGCTCGAGAGCCAAGTCCGCCTGAGGCGGCTTAAGGAATGTCTCCACCAGGCTCTTAGTAAGTTCCAGAACCGCTATCGCGTCTTCCGGGTCTTCAGGTAATTGAGCTGCAATCTGCACGGCTTGCCGCCGCAGCCAAGCTTCCGGCATTTAAACCCCCGTCTTCTGCCAGATCCGGCATTTGCGCCGTTCGTTTTCTGTTCTACCCCCATTAGGGCCGGTTGTACAGTAAATTTCGCCATGTCCGAAATAGGATGTACAAGGCTACGATAGCACGCTTTACAAGAGAGCTAATAACATCGCTAAAACACTGTGGACTTCCCCATTCCAAATTTTTTTGAAAAAAGAGCTTGCCATTCCAAATTTCTTGGACTACATTGCTCCTATCAACGCAGGGGCATTGATTATGAACCAGCACTTACCACCAGAAAATCTCAAAGAGATCGGCACCATCCCGGCCGGCACGATCGGCGCCCGCCCTGTCGAGCAGTTCTTCATCCTTCGCGGCCGCCACGAGCCCTACATCTCCGGCGATCTGGTTGACCGCGCCACGGTGATCGTGGACGTCGCCGAAGACGTCGAGAACCTTCGTCAGGTCATCGCGATCGACCTTTTCAACGGCACCTGCCGCGACGCTACTGACGATATCACGTCGGTCGTGATCTCTCGCTGGGCAGAAGACGACAAGGCCCTGACTGAAAAGCAGCGAGCGTTCGTTGCGATGTGCAAGGGCGAAGAGTTCGCCAATGCCTTCCGCGTGGAGGCAGCATGACCCGCAAGGAAATCATCGAGAACAGCCTTTGCCTCATCGGCTTCGGCCTCTGCACCTTCGCAATGTTCGCATGGGGGATGCAATGAGCTTCGAAACAATAGAAGAGCAGCTACGCCGCGTAATGGAGGACGATATGCCCGGAGAGCCGCAGACGCCGAAGGAACAGGCGCAATACAAGGTCGAGATGGCCGCGCGTGATGCGTGGCTGGCAACGGCCGAGCTGGTCAAGCTTCGCGCTGATGCCATCGCCTCCGACTGCTTCACGCCGAAGATCGAGGCTGACCTATGGTCGATCAAGAGCCGGGTTGACCTGCTCATTTCCGAGCTGCGGGCGATGGATACCGAGGCTTCGAATGTGATGGTGTTCCGCCGATGAGCCGCATCCCAAAAGAAATCCAGGACTTCATGGAGAAGTACGACGTTCGCTCCGATGAAGTCTGGCCTGTCCCCGGTGGCAAGGCATACGCCGTCAAGCACAAGGCGCTCGAGCGCATCGCGGTGGCCCAGAAGATCAGCTTTGAGCGGCCGGCAATCATCGGCTGCGACCTGGCCGAGAAGTCCATGGTCGTCTGCGTGTTCGGCACGATGGGCGACAAGACCGAGTGGACGTTCGGCGAGGCCAGCCCGGCCAACAACAAGAACCAGTATTTCGCGGCGATGACCGAGAAGCGCGCGAAGGATCGCGTGATCCTGAAGTTGCTAGCGGCGCACGGCGACCTCTACTCAGAGGACGAAGCCGAGGACTTCAAGCGGCCGAACCCGCATGTGACGCGGCCCGAGGACGTCTTCCCCCCGATCGAGCGGGACGAGCGCGGCCATCCCGTGGACAACATCCAGTACGTGGAGCCCGGCAAGAAACTCACCGTCGCCGAGCAGCGCCCGGTCTTCGCCGCACTCCAGAAGGAGTTGCAGGCGACCGACAGCATCAAGGCGCTGCGGGCCTACGGCGAGAGCAAGGCTTTTCTGGATCGCTTCGCACAACTCAAGCCGGACTGGCAGGAGTTTTTGCGCGGCGTCTACGACGAACACAAACAGGCACTTCGCCAGCTTGAAATTGGCGACGACATGAGGATGGCTGGCTAATGGCTTACGAGCAACGCGACAATAGCGGATCGATCTTCGTCAACGACCGGAAGGAGAAGGATACCCATCCCGACCGAACCGGCACGGCGATGATTGACGGCGTGATGTACTACGTCTCCGGCTGGATTAAGCAGGGCAACAAGGGGCCATTCCTGTCCCTCGCCTTCAAGCGCAAGGACGACCAGCCGCAGCAACAGTCCCTCGGCAGCAAAGGCCGATCGGCGCCGGCAAGGCCCGATCCGATCTCGACCGGCCGCGGCCGTAACGAAGATTTGGACGACTCCATCCCCTTCGCTCCGGAATTTCGCTGATGTCTAACCGCTCCTTCATCACAGACGAAGAGATCGACAAGGCGCTGGACTATCTCCGCGACAACGCGAGGGATGCAGCCCAGGCCAAGGCGAACCGCGTCTATGTCGAAGAGTACCGCAAGGTGCTCAAGGCCCAGTTGATGAAGGAGCACGGTTCACTGTCCGCAGTCCTCCAGGAGCGCGAGGCCTATTCAGACCCGCGCTATGTCCAGCATCTGGAGGCGATCAAAGAGGCCGTCATGGAAGACGAGGGCCACAGGTTCTTGCGCGGAGCCGCGGAGGCAAAGATCGAGGCCTGGAGGACGCAGAGCAGCAACACGAGGGCGCGCGTATGAGATTCCGCCAGCCCCGCATCCACGACGCCGCCCATCTCGAGTTCATCCGTCAATTGCCCTGCGTCTCCTGCGGCAATGACATCGAAACCCAGGCGGCGCATCTGCGCTCGGAAAATCGCATGTACGGCAAGACGACCAGCGGAATGCAGATGAAGCCGGACGATCGGTGGACGTTGCCGCTGTGCGGGCGCTGCCATGACGTGCAGCACAAGGGCAACGAGAAGAACTTTTGGGCGAACCTTGGTGTCAACCCTTGGGTTCTCGCGCTCAGCCTTCACGCCGCGAGTGGAGATCACGAGCTCGCACAGGAAGTCATTCGGGAGCAAGTCCGCCGATGAACACTCCGATCCTCTGGCCAATCTTCCTTCTCGCCCTGCTCATCGTCAGCATCATCGGCGTGTTCATGACGGGAGACGCGCGCTGGCTCGTGCTGGCTGTGGTGCCGTGCATCGTGTTTGCGCGGTGGATGCG
>Ga0214542_1013091_pt1 | contig 10218 bp, 6 predicted proteins | sample CNSS1metaG_FD_160096 | JGI IMG/M metagenome (GOLD analysis project Ga0214542, IMG submission 160096) | Root nodule microbial communities from cowpea collected in UCLA plant growth center, Los Angeles, California, USA - CNSS1 | ecosystem: Host-associated > Plants > Roots > Nodule | place: USA...
CGACCCAGGCCGCTTACGTGGGGTAAGGGTGGGGAACTTAAACGAATTAAGCACAAGATAAGGGTGTTCGACCCAGGTCGCTTACTTGGGGTAAGGGTGGGGAACTTAAACGAATTAAGCACAAGATAAGGGTGTTCGACCCAGGCCGTTTACTTGGGGTAAGGGTGTGGAACTTAAACGAATTAAGCACAAGATAAGGGTGTTCGACCCAAGCCGCTTACTTGGGGTAAGGGTAGGGAACTTAAACGAATTAAGCACAAGATAAGGGTGTTCGACCCAGGCCGCTTACTTGGGGTAAGGGTGGGGAACTTAAACGAATTAAGCACAAGATAAGGGTGTTCGACCCAGGTCGCTTACTTGGGGTAAGGGTGGGGAACTTAAACGAATTAAGCATAAGATAAGGGTGTTCGACCCAGGCCGCTTACTTGGGGTAAGGGTGGGGAACTTAAACGAATGCAAAGGAAAACATATGGAAAGTCGTCTGATTGGGAACCCTTCTTTTTATTTATTGAATAGGGGTGCCTCGTTAAAACCTCCCTGGCCAGAACCCTCCTTAGGGAAAAAAGATCAGGTGAGGAAAAAGAGTACACCCGGGGTTACAAGTATTGGTTCGATTACAATACACATTCAGCTGAAGTTGAACTTAAGGTGGGATCCATTCCAAGTGTTGGGAATCTCTTCCCCAGATAATTGTTCTAGGCGATAAGCTCCTCCTCCTGCATCTTCGCGTATGCGGTACGGGCCGTGCCAATTGGCGGAGAACTTGCCATCCTTCTTTCTAGCACTGCTGGCCATTCTCCATACTAGGTCCCCGATGACGAATGATCGTGGACCTAGATTTGCATTATATTTCTTGGTAGCTCGTTGTTTGGCAGCTAAATTGCGTATCTAGGCTTTTTCTCTGAGTTCGGGTAGAAGGTCGAGATGTAAGGCCATGTTTTGGTGATTGTGGGTTGGGTCGTACAATTCTCGGCGCAAGGATGGTTCGCCAATTTCTACTGGTATCATGGCGTCTGCGCCGTAGACTAAGCTGAATGGGGATTCGTTTGTTGATGATTGGGGGGTGCATCTGTAAGCCCATAGTACTTCTATTAACTCTTCGGGCCATCGGCCTTTGGCAGTATCCAATCTCTTGCACAGCTCCACGAGGATAACTTTATTTGCCGCCTCTGCTTGTCCATTGGTTTGTGGATGTTCTACAGAACTTGTGATGTGTTTGATGCCTAGGCCAGTGTAGAATTTGGCTAACTCTTTGTCGATAAATTGCCGGTCATTGTCTGTGATGATGGTATGTGGTACACCATATCTGCATATAATGTCCTTCCACACAAATTGTTGAACTTGCTGGGTCGTGATGGTAGTTAGTGGCTTGGCTTCAATCCATTTAGTGAAATAATCGATGGCTACAATTAGGAATTTTACCTGCCCCTTGCCGGGTGAAAAGGGGCCGAGAATGTCCATTCCCCAATTAGCGAATGGCCATGGGGACAGTATGTGATGTAGTTGTTCTTGTTTCTGGTGAATAAGGTTGCCATGTTTCTAACATGGCTTGCATTTCCTGACATGATCATGGCAGTCTGCTTCTATGGTCGGCCAGAAGTATCTGGCTCTAAGAACTCTGGTAGCCATGGTGCGTGCATCGGAATGATAACCACAGATACTTTCGTGTAGCTCTTTGATGATATATTGGGCTTGCTCTATCGTGACACATTTAAGGAGTGGTTGGCCATATCCGCGTTTGTAGAGGTCATCGCCTATCATGGTGTACCTGGCGGCCTTAGCCAGCCAAGTTTTGTCCGCGTCTGGGGGGGGTTGCTGGTTTTGAGGTATTGGATGTAGGGGGTGGTCTAGTTTTGGTTTTGGGATGGGGTGACGTTGCTAGCTGGGGTGTGGGTTAAATTTTGACAAGTGTGTGTGATGGAAGGTGTGGATAGTGTTTGTTGTAGTAAGGATCGGTGACGATTCTTGAGCTTGGTGCTAGCCAATTTGGAAAGGATATCGGCCCTAACGTTGTCGGTTCTTGGGATATGTTCGACGCAGACTTGTTTGAAGGTGGTTTGAATGACTGCACGGACCAGAATGTAATACTATAGAAGGATGGGGTCTTTGATCTGGAACTCGTCATTTAGATGACCTACAGTAAGTTTGGAGTCAGTTTTGCACGTTAATCTCTTGACGCCTACCTCGCGGGCTAGGAAAAGACCGGCGAGGATGGCTTCGTATTCGGCTTGGTTATTTGACGTTTTGAAAGCAAAGTGAAGGGATTTTTCAATGAGGATGTTGTTGGGGCCTTATAAGACGATGCCGGCCCGGCACCCCTTGGATTTGAGGAACCATCTACATGAAGCGTTCACTGGTCCTCTATAGGTGTTTGTTGTAGGTCGTTGATGAAGTTTAAGAGACATTGGGCTTTGATGGGGCCGTGGGGTTCATAGCGGATGTTGAATTTTGATTGTTCCACGGCCCATGATGACATGCGTCCGGCTAGATCTGGTTTTTGTAATATTTTTTGGATTGGGTAGTCGATCTTAACGGTTATGGTGTGGTTTTGGAAATATGGGCGTAGACGGCGTGCCGCGTGGACCAAAGATAGGGCCAGCTTTTCTACCATTTGATATCTGGTTTCAAGGTCTTGTAACGTTCTGCTCACGAAATACACAAGATACTATGTGTCTTCTATTTCTTGGACCAGCGTGGCGCTGACTGTATGGTCAGTGGCTGTGATGTATACGAGTAGGGGTTGATGGGTGTCCGGCTTGTGGAGGATAGGTGGGGAGGTTAGGGTTGTTTTTAGTTTTTGGAATATCTGTTCACAATCATTTGTCCACGTGAACCGGGCGGATTTTTTTTAGTAGTTGGATTATGGGTTGGGTTTGTTCGGCTAGTTTGGGTAGAAAACGGGAAATGGCTGTGAGACGGCCAATGAGACATTGGACCTCTTTAATAGTAGTGGGGCTGCGCATTTCGATGATAGCCTTGCATTTTTCAGGGTTGGCCTCTATGCCGCGTTGGGTTAACATAAAACCAAGGAACTTGCCTCTGTCAACGTCGGAGGTTGTATTAGCGTAGCGCGGAGAAAACTACTGACAAGTCTTCAGCATATTGGTGATGACTTGGGGATTTGACAACCATATCGTCGACGTACACTTCGACACAGTGTCCCATTAGGTGGCTGAACACCTTGTCCATTAGCTGTTGGTAAGTTGCTCCGGCGTTTTTTAGGCCAAAGGGCATGACCCTATAGAAGTAGTTGGCATCGTCCGTGATGAAAGCGGTTTTGTGCATGTCTGATACAGCCATGGGGATTTGGTTATATCCTGAATATGCATCAAAAAAACTAAGCACCTTGTTCCCTGTCGCGCCGTCTACGAGTCGATCAATGTTGGGTAAGGGGTAAGCGTCACGAGGGCAAGCCTTGTTCAAGTCTGTGTAGTCTACGCACATCCGCCATTTGCCATTGGCTTTCTTCACCAAGACAACGTTAGAAAGCCAAGTGGTGTACTGCGCTTCTTCTATAAATCCTGCGCTCAACAGCTTGTCGGCTTCAACCTTGGCTGCCTGCCGACGTTCCTCGCCAAGCTTGCGTTTTTTCTGGGATACATAGCGGGCTTCTTTGTATATGGATAGTTTGTGGGATGCCACCTGGGGGTCCACTCCAGGGAGGTCGGCAGCCGATCAGGCGAAAAGATCGGTGTTGTTGACAAGGATGGGTGTGATGGTGGCACGCTCGTCAGAGTTTAAACCGGTGTCTAGGTTAATAGAGTGACCATTGGGAAGTTGTAGAGGAGAGGTGTCCTCAACTGGTTCGAGGCGAACATCCCGGCCTATTCTGGGGTCAAGATCTTCGCCGGATAGGGCTATGCTGGAGCCACGGGGCCTCTCGATATGGTTGGTTTGTTGGATTGGTAGTTGTGGTCGCAAGCTGGCCATGTAGCATTCTCGTGCCAAGCGCTGGTCGCAGTGGATGGTAAGGATGTCGCCGGATGGGGTATGGAACTTCATGGCTAAGTGAGGGGTGCAGACGACGGCGCCAAGGGTATTGAGGGAAGGACAGCCTAGGAGGATGTTATAGGATGTTGGCGCGTCGACGATGAGGAAGCGGATTGGGATGGTTTTAGTTTGGGTTCCCTCCCGAAAGACGGTGTGGAGGTCAATGTAGCCCCAGGTGGATACCTGTTCACCGGAAAAGCCATATATTGGCTCGTCATATGGGACCATGGCGGTGTCAGGAAGTTGAAGTTTTTGGTAGGTGACCCAGTAGAGGATATCAACAAAGCTGCCCTAATCAACAAGGACTTTCTTGACAACGTAATTTTCGATTTCAACAGTGATGACCATGGGGTCATCTTATTGGTGGTCGAGGCCGTGGAAGTCATCATCTGTGAAGACGATAGGAGGCATACGGCGTCTGTGGTGGGAATGGGTGATGTGGTTGATGGATTGTATATGGCGGAGGTGTCTTTTTCTGGCAGAAGAGGTGGAGCCTCCGCTTGCGAAGCCACCAGAGATGGTGTTAATGGTGCCATGTAAGGGAGAGTCGACAGGGGTGATGTCGGTGCGGGCCGGCTCCCGTTCTTGACTGGTGGGTTGGGCGGGGTGCCTATCATGACGGGAGTCATGTGATGGACGTCTGTGATCAGATCGAGGGGGTAGCGGGATCGTGAGGAGGAGGAATGGTCGTCTCTACGGATGAAGCGGCAAAAATGGCCAGCACGGACCAGTTCTTCTATTTTATCCTGGAGTGTTTTGCATTCTTCTGTAGTGTGTCCATGGTTGCGATGGTAGCGGCAATATTTGGTCATGTCAGCGTTGGGGGGTGTAGTTGTCTTGCGTGGTGAAGGGATTAGATCAGCTTGGAGGGCTTCGTCGAGGATGTGGGAGCGGGCTACAGTAAGGGGAGCGTATCTGGTGAAGCGAGGTTGGCGGGGTTCGTGTGGGCGGGTATCAGGACGTGGGTTAGGATGTGGCATGGGGTTGGCGGGGGTGGCTGCATAGTCGTTGCAGAATTTGATGTGAAGGGTTTGCATTTCTTCCATGCGGACATAGTCAGCTGCACGCAACTTAAGCTCGTGCATGGAGGCAGGTGGGTGGAGATAGACGTTGTTGGTGAAGGGGCCGGGTTGTAGGGTAAGGGTCATGCACTGGAGGATCATCTCCTGATTGAGGTGTGGTGTACCAAGGGCTGCATTAATAAAGCGGTCTATGAACGCTTTGAGTGGTTCGTTTTGTTCCTGTCTGATGCCTAGGAGGGATATGGTGGTAGTTTGATGTGGGCGGTTGCCGGAGAAATGGGTGGAGAACATGTGGGAGAGGACGTCAAAATTGTCGATGGAGTAAGGCGGAAGGGTTGTGAACCATTCTAGGGCAGGGCCCTTGAGGGTGGTGGGGAAAGCTTTGCAAAAGACTGCGTCTTGGGATGTGTATAGGGCGACATGGGTGATGTAGACCTTAAGGTGTTCGTCAGGGTTGGTTTCGCCAGTATAGCGATCCAGGGTGAAAGGTTCCCACTGGGCTGGAAGTGGGGTGTTGGCGATAAAGTCAGTGAAGGGGTGACGGCACCTGGGCTGGTGGGGGGAAACAGGTGAGGTGGGATGGGATGGTTGATCATAGCGGGAAAGGTGGAGGTTAAGTTGTGAGGGGGGATGTGGGTTGTCGGAAGATATTATGGGTTGTATGGTGGAATATGTGTGGTGTGTAGGGTGGTGGGTATGTTGTAGGGGATTTGGGTGGTAGGGAGGGTAGCGGCGGGGGTTGGGGGTGCGGTGAGCCCCGGTTGACCAGATGGGAGGTGATGGGGATGGGTAGAGGTAACAGGTGTTTGTTGGGTGGTGGTGAAGGTGTGAGGGGTGGGGTTGTATTCACTTTCTTCCTCTGTGGGCTGGAAGGCCGGAGACTTCACAGCTTCAGAAGTTTCTTTGGCTTTTCCCTTCAGATTGGGATCAGCCTCGACCCTTCGCCTCATGCGAGAGTTCTCTTGTCTCAATGCCTCCATTTCATCAGCGCTGCGTTTCTTCAGATCCGCGAGTTCTTGTTGCATCTTTGCTTGGCCGTCTAGGATAGCGGCCAGATCAAGGGTGATGCCAGGAGGTCTAGAGGGACCAGCATCCGCTTGCTTGTTCGCTCCAGCTTTGCTACGGGTGGAAACCATCTTCAGAGAAAAACGGGTACTAAAGGTGTTCGTCTTGTGCCCCACGGTGGGCGCCAATTGTTCCTGTAGAGAACAAATAAGATGAGTTAGGCACAAGTAGCACCTTACCATGTAGTCCGCTATCTCTTCAGTTGGTCTCTCCCCGATTGATACATGTCAGCTTGAACCCAGGAGGGGTTACCTGCAGAAGGGTCTCCGAAGCTCAAGTTAGTCAAAGCTCTCAGAAAGTCAAATCAGAGATTAATGAATGCGTACCTTTAATTCGTGGGGTCCATGCGTATTTATAGAGCATTAATGATGTTCGTTTATCCAATGGGTCGGACCTTGGCTTGGGCCCTAGCCTGGGTTATGAGTGGGCCTAGGCCCTAACCCAGGCCTCTAAGGTTCATCGAACGCGAGGACCTCTATTTTACTAAGTCTTCGAGAGCGGTCTGATCCGTTTACTTCTTAGCTTGTCAGATGCCGTCCTTGGCCGCGCACTATCCGTGTCGGCCATTTTGTTGTTACTTTAGCCTTTGTTTAGTTAAGTTCGAGACCATGGCGGCCCAGGTCGTGTACTTGGGTTGTCTCTGGCATGTTCGTGAGGTTTATCATTTATATGGTTAAATTGACCAGGTCCGGTATAAGTTAAACAGACTCGGCCTATGTTGAATACTTGGCTGCTTTGATTGAGTTTGGTTAGGTGTGATACATTAAATATTAAAAGTTGAATTATTAGCATTTATAGTAGAACAAAAATAGGTTAAAGAATACCTTTTGTAGATGCTTCTTTCTCTTAATATCTACTTCTTTCTTCCTCTATCTCAAAAATACCTATTTTGCCTATTATTCTGCACGTTCCTTCTTCCTCCAAGAATGTGTAACGTTGCTTCTTCCTTCTTCCTCCAAGAAAGTGTTGCTCACCAAACTCAACGCTTCTTCCTGCCTCCTTCGAGAATGCGTCGCTCAACACTTCTTCTTTCTTTCTAAACGGGCTTCTTTGATTTAGAGCAATTTGACATAGATAAAGATGTTGTAAACAATGCTTTAGTTGATGACATTTAGGAACTTTTAATTTTCAACTTTTACTTTTGTGATGAATGTATGTATGATGCAATTATGAATATATTCTCTAACTTTCAAATAATGCAATCGCGTGTATCTTCTAATTGTATAGGAATCTAAGCATGTTATGATTAGTTTTGTCCTTAAGTAGATTTAGTCGTTCTAGTTGGGTTTCATATGAAAACGAATTCATTGTCTTAAGCGGACTTAAAGGCATTGTTCTTTAGACGAGTTTTATGATGTCATTTCACAAGCTTTCTGTGTGTTGTCGTGTTTGGACGAGTTTTATAAAGGGTACTTTTCTTTTTTCTCTTTGATGTTTACCACGAGATGAACTGAGCAAACAAACTAAGAAAATCAATGTAAACAAATTACAATTGTTTTATTCCTTCTACATCAGAATTCATAATTTCTTTTAATGAACACTTGGTTCCTACTTTTGCACTTAACTAGACTTAGTTATGGATTATGTTGAGGTTTAGTGAACACAATGTGACAACTTATACACTAAGGACTCATAAATGGTCCCTTACTACCAAGAGTGAAGCCTAGTGGACATTGAATCAACTTTGCAGATCTGGTTTAGGTGGCTTTTATTAGTTTATGCTATTACTTATGTTTTTCTTCAATTTCTAGTCTTACATGTGATTTACCCTTTTCGATTACTTTATAGTATGTTTTTACTTTCAATATTGCATTTTAATCATTTGAAAATTGTTCCAAACATTTAAGTCCAATTTTGTCATAGATTTTCAGTTTTTACAGTTTGATAGTTAATTTCATTACCTATGGCACCATTGGTTCTAGTTTTGGTTTAAACTTCAAATTTTTTATTTTTGTTATTTAATTCGAATTTTAAGCATTACTTCATGATTGATTCTACATTAGATTCATGCTTCTACATTAAATTCCATTTTTAATTCTCAATTTCCATTTTTTATTATTTAGTTAGGTTTTCTGGTTAGGTAGTTTTCTGAATTATAGTAACTTAATTATACATGTTATTGTGTTTAATTTTCAGTTTAATGTTCATTTGGAATTGTTTCAAACCTTTTTGTATATTCATGTCATTTTTACATTCATAGCATAACATATAACACATTTTACATAACAGATTGCATAATACCCATTGTTGTCAAATTTGATGTCACACTGATACACTTTCATTGGCTACCAAAACTGATTTTGAGTGTGATTTTGCGAATTATGAGTAGTTTTATAGTTCTCAAATCATGTCATGCATATTTTTAGTGATCTAAACATGTTTTGTTCTTTAGTTTGCATAAATCACATTGTTAGTTCTCTTAGGCATTTCATTAAACACCTTGTGAGTTTATGTTTTCACTGTGTCATTTTATCCAACAATTTCATATTTTAGGTTTTTGCCTTGTTTTAGGTGACTTTTTAGGGATTAGATCATATTATTCATGTTTCCATGATGTTTTTCATGTTCATTACTTATCTCACATCATTCTAACCTCATTTGAATATTCATTTGATAATTTCATTCATATTTACATTATACATTGGTGCCACAGTTTTTGCATATTTTTGTTGTCATTTTAGTTTCTTTGCATGAGTTTAGTACATCATATTAGAGTAGATAATATATTTAATAGTTTCCTTCATCCCTTGCTTTAGTTTCCATGGTTAAACAAACACAAAAATAGCTAGCAATTTCAAAGTTCCTTGGATTGACTCTCTGGTTTTCCCTGTATAGTGGAAATTTTCTTTTTATAGACTTAATGCGACTAAAATCAGTTCAGCAATCAACCTTCGCCGCAAACACGCTCTCCACCTTGTAGTAACTTCAAGAAACCATGATAAGAGTTAATCTTCTTGTTTTTAAGAGGACAATGTGTTTGTGCTTATGTTGCTTAATAAAGTCTCGAAAAGATCCTTGCTCGACATTAAGATAACAATGTTATATATGTTAGTTTTGAAATGGTTGAAAAGCCAAGAAGGGAGGGATGAATTGGCTAGTTAAAACTTTAGTAATTGAATCAATTAGATCACCAAGTTAGGATGCAAACAGTACTTAACTATACACTTTGAATCAATCAAAAACAGAGTTAACAGATTGATTTTACTAAACAGATTTTGTTCTGGTATAATCAATCGATTGAAACTGAAAAACAGTCGACTGAAATACTAGGAAAAATGCAGAAATGCGAATTTGAATTTTAAACCAGAAACAATGCTCAAGAATGATCAAGACATGTTCCAAATGATTATACAAACATGCTCAATGCTTCAGATGCTATGAAAACATACAAGAACGTGAAAAAGATTATTAAAGCACAAGTTCTTGAAACTTTAAAATGAAAATGCAAGAGAGAAAGGTTAGAGAAGAGAGTACACCACGAATTTTTATACTGGTTCACTCAAACCTGAGCTACATCCAGTTTGTCAAGGCAACCTTAGCTTGACTTTGCACTATTTCAAAAGTTTTACAAAGTATACACCCTTACACTTCCAAAATATGCAAAAACACCACAAAAGACTCTTGAATCACACAAGAATCACACCAGCACAACAGGAACCCTCTTGCAGACCTGGAAAACCACCAGGCACACACACAAAGCTTGAGAAAGATCAAACCTCAGTGGTAGCATAGCCTTGCCTACCACAAACCACTTTCTCCAAGCTTCAAACCAAGCCAAAAGCTTCAAGAATTGATCCAAGATCAATCTTCAACAGCTGCAACACCTATGATCACGAAGGAAAGAGTTTCCACAAGTTTCCAGAACCAAATCGTGCTCTAAAATGATCAACAGACCTCTCTTTTGAAAATCACACCTTTTATAGTCAAACTGTTACGAAATTCAATAGGTTGATTTTCAAATCAATTGGTTGATTTCACTTGACTTAAGTGAAATCAGTCGATTAAAAACTAAATCAACTGATTGAATTTGTTGCAGTTTAAGACTACTGCAGCCAACCTTTTAACCTATTAAAAAGTCATTCAACAGATTAAAAGAGACATTTTAACCTGTTGAAAAACCATTCAACAGATTAAAAACACA
>Ga0214542_1013092_pt1 | contig 10217 bp, 4 predicted proteins | sample CNSS1metaG_FD_160096 | JGI IMG/M metagenome (GOLD analysis project Ga0214542, IMG submission 160096) | Root nodule microbial communities from cowpea collected in UCLA plant growth center, Los Angeles, California, USA - CNSS1 | ecosystem: Host-associated > Plants > Roots > Nodule | place: USA...
TTTTTTATAAAAAATATTTAATTGATATATGGAACAATAAAAAAATGGGTATGGGTATGGGTATAAGAAAATACCCGTTACCCGGTGGGGATGGGGATGGGTCAAAAGTTGTATACCCGTTGGGTTTAGGGATGAATTTTTATTATGGGGATGGGATCATGATACCCGTACCCGCCCCGTTGCCATCCCTAGCTACAATGAAAAATGACAGCTCTACTTAAATGTGTTAATTGATTTCAGAAAATGTGTAATTAGATATAGATGGATAAGAAAAAAACTAATTAAAATTGAAGTTAGCATAGAAGAAATGTGATGACATAAGAAAATTTTTAAGATTGAGAGGTGTTGGCTAGAAAAAGGAAGGTGTTGGGAAGAACATGAAAGTTGGGATGAAAATTTTCATGATCGATAGGAATTAACTAAAATGAAAAGATATTTCCACGTTCAAAAATTATCTCACTTTTTAGTAATAGTTCAAATCTAATATTGTGGAAATATTTTGTATGATAAAAATATAGAAATAATAAAAATTGCATAAAAGATAGAGAGATCAAAAATGAAAAAACAAAAAAAAAACATTTAAATTCATAATTAAAATGTGTATGTGTAAGGCTACCTCTAATTTAAAATCCCTAAAATTAAAATAGATTTCCTTGAAATTGAATGTAACAAACTGAAACAGATTTTAAAAGAAGATAAAATCTTCAACCATAACAAAATTAGGATATAAAACTCGAGTAACGCAAAGTGTCATTATTCTCTCACTCTGTAAAACTTTTGGATGGAACTTACGCTTTGGTTGGAAGATGTTTAGTATGAAAAAACCTTTGGATGTGTGCTACGAAACACTTCGAAAAAGGTAGCACCAACACAACGTTATCATCAGACACTTCACCTTAACACAGTCGAAGAACCACTGTCACAGTGGTACTTGCTCAAAATCCCTTTATGAAAAGTGCAAAATTTTTGTTAGTTATTTCTAGACACACCAGAACATCGTCAAAGTGGAAGTTATAGCCTAAACAAAGAAGACGATAACAAAGTGCACTAAATCTAAAGATAAAATTTGAATTAAAGTTCGACAAAATTCTTGAATGCAAACCTCAGCTAAAATGTTAATATCAAATATCATAAAATTAAATCAAATCAATTACAAACTTATACAAAGTCCCGAAATTGATTGGCCAAATGACTTGTACATCTTAATATCGAGTACGACGTTAACGAAAAGCAAATGCTAGTTGTAAACGAAAAAGCAATATCAGTTGTTTATGATGAGAACCAAGCCCATGGACTTGAACAAACCCGTTGTTGAAGACTTTCACTTCACGATTGAATTTTAATACTACAGACAAAAAATTATATTATTAAGTGCTGAATTATAGAAAAAGAAATAATGTTTTCAAGATACTTCTTAATACACGACTGTATAACTCGAAAATAGACATTTTAGAAAATAAATGACTCGAGAGTAAAAAATATGATTTAGAAAGAATATTTTAAAAAATAAATAAATAAACAATGACAGGTACGCAACAATTTTCAGTTTAAGTTTCATATCAAACAATTGATTTTCATTAAACATAAAACAGATCAAGGGTATATATATAGTTATAATTTTAATAAGCGAGTTACAATTAAAAGACAATGCAGCTTTAAACAGATAATAGCTAAAACATTCTAGTATTGGATATGACACTACAATTAGGAAATGAATCAGATGTAATTAAAACTCATGAGTTTATCACACAAGACAGAACATGCACGTCCATAAACTGGAAGAGTAAAGCACCAGGCATAGGACGACATGAAATGCCAGAACTATAGTCTATTCACTTTGCTTGCAAAACGATGAATGATAACTACTACGAGACTCTACGAATATAACATGTCTGGAAATTATACAACAAAAACCGAAAAGCTGTGGATCCCTTCGACCCATATGTAACACCAAAAGTTTACTATAAAATATCTTTGTCGGGCTTACAAAATGAAAGAGTCGTGAAAGACTGTATTTTCATCAATCTTCATTTTGATTTCTCAAGCCTATTGCATCATCAGTCACACAGACATTTCTATCCTTTGCATTTTTTTTTTTGTTTACTACCCTCGTCTAACATTTCTGCTCTACAAGGTTTTTATGCATTCTCTGTCCCATTTCACAGCAGGTGAACCGAGCCTCATTTCTTCCCCACACATCCTATGCATTATCTGATATCTCATTAGCTTCTGTGGTTATCTGAAGGAGGTCTAAAGGAGTAGCGGCTGGATCCAACTCTCGACAACCCTTTGGAGCATTCTGAGCTTCTTGGCCAGTCAACAAGCAATTAGGAACCTGATGAGAGAATCGAAACATCTCCTCTTTAAGAATCCTCCTCTCCTGATCACGATCTGCATGCCTTTGAAACACAGTCCTAAAACCAGACACCTTAACTAGAGGGGTAACTAATATGCCATGTTCTTCATTGAAATCTTCGAGCACCTCCACCATATCATACTTGTGTATCACTTCATCTGGGGTGTGTTCATTCCAATCAGGAGACCAGTTCCTGTAAAGAGCCCAGACTTCCCCCTTTCCAGGAAAGATGCGAACAACACCTCTAAGGCCTTTTGTCCACCTAACCTTGTGAGAGAAAGAATTTAATGATTCAGATATTTCATGCTTGCCAGTTCTGAAATCCCCACAAGTCTTATAAAAACCAGAGCCCACCCAATCTATTGGGCCCAATTCACTGTTGCTTCGAGAATTAAGCCAACTGATCCGCATTTTAAAGGGCTTTATAGAGATCACCTTGTGAATTCTAGCATAATATCGAGGCATTCCATCATCATCATCGTACGCAGCCCACACCTGGTCCTCAGCAAAGGAATTTTCATCTCTGTCCAAATCAAAGTTATGAAAATCAGGGTCTGGAACATTGATGGTAACATAAGCTTGATCACTTCTGACAGGGAAAGAATCCATGTTTGCATGCCTGTTACCATTGACAGCAGGCTCTCTCAGCTTTTCTGAACCAGTTGTTAATGTGCTTTTCTGTCTCTTATTTTCTTTATCCCTGTTAATCTTAGCTTCAGCCATTGATTTCAATTCTTGAAGTTTCTTACGAATTACATTGCGTGACTTGTCCATCAACATGTTTCGTAATTCAAACATTGACAATTCCCTTGTGCTGTAATGCTTGCCAGGCAGACCAGAAAAACCATAATTCCTTTCTGCTTCCAAGTTGGCCTTTCCTGAGTCAGAAAAGCTTCCCAAGCCAGCTGCTCCATGTCCCCCAGTCATATGATTAGCCATGTATCCTTGATAGCCATTAATTCGAATATCATCTGTCCTCCTTTTTTTCATAGGTTTTTCAGCTTTGTGAAAAGAACCCTCTCTCCTTACTTTCTCACTTGCCTGCTGCACAACACTTGCTGCTTGAGCTGCAACAGATGTTGATCCGTCTGTGCTACCAAAACCAGCCATTCTATTGTGAGAACCCCACTGAAAGTTTGTATTATTACTTCCAGCATGGTGTTGAGAATTTTGATGTCGTTGTTGATGAGAAGACCAATTTGTTGGCTTAAAAACATTTGGTGGTGGACCCCTCTCCACAGCAACAAAAGCTTCATTACAGTTTGGACATAAAAGGGTGTGATTCAAATAAATCCTGAGATATTCATAATGTGTCCTGCACCGGTTGCAGATAGTCCAAAAGGTATCAGCCTTTTTATGTGGAGGAGGAACAGCAGTTGAAGGTGCCCGACCATTATTATTTCCAGTCCTGACATTTGAAGTGACATTCTTCTTTAAATTGTAAAAACCATTTGAACTGGGTGCATCTGACTTAGATCCAACATGGTTGGAAGTATTATGCTGGAATCCTTTCAAACTCCTCTTCTGGTTATACTCGAGTCTCTTGGTCTTATCTGATAACAAACTCCATGCCTCTGAAACCAGCTTAAATGCACCCTCTGCGCCCAAAGACTTGTTTTTGTCAGGGTGAAGGGTGAGAGCCAGCTTCCTGTATTGCTTCCTGACAATCTCCTCGTCAGCAAAGGGACTCACTCCAAGTATACCATACCAATCCATTTCTCCACTTACTTTATTCTCAGCAGATATATAAATATCAATCGTTGTCAAAAGCTGGGTAATATCCTCCAAATCAGGATACAGATTTTGAGCCTTGAGAGCAAATTTCTTTGCACCAACATATTCCCTTTCTGAAAATTTCCTCTCTGCTATTTCTTTGGCCCTAACTGCCTCATCTTTGTTGCACTCCATCATTATCCAGTAGTCTTAATTATCCGTAAGTTACTTCCTCAGATAATTAAGAGGCAGAGATATTGACCACGACTACTGGATTTTATATCAGGCCTCCTCTGCTTGAGGAAGCCCCTCAACCATGTACCTGAACCAAAGGAGAGAGAAATTGAAACACAATCACTAAATTTCTTAAGATTTTAGTGTGTGTGGCCAACAATTACAAGTAAACCAACTCTTCAAAGTACAGATGAAAAATACATATTGGAAACTATTAATGACAAAAGCTGAAGTTTATGACATAGTGTCAACATTCTATAAAGAGTTTCCGTTTTAAATAATTACATGTTTGATCAGTTACACTGCACTACATAAGAAACCTTTATCATCATCTGTATGGAACAACATAAGTGTCATTAATGTCTAGGGAAAACTATACAATTTTTTAGTAGGTCAACATAAATTCAAATGAAGAAATAAGAAGAATGATAAGACTCAACTCTTGCATGTACCTTAAATTCTAATATTCACAGGTATGGGGACATATTCACTAATCAGGCCTAGTGATTAAACACGCCAATATTACAGTGTGATTTAATGGATGGAACAAACTATGTGGGAGTAACATTTGCCAATGTCAACATTTGTTTACTATTAGTGCAGTCCCGGGTAATTTTTGACGGAACTTGGGCATAAAGAGACTGGATAATTGCCCTTTCCTCACATGCAACATTAAGCGAGGATATCATAAAACTCACATGGTAGTGACTGATACAGTTACAAAGGCCAATTAAATCATCAAGTAGCCTGAATTGAAGAGCAGAGAAGGTAATGTGTTAGACATATTGGTGCGGCACCAACAGAGGAAAATATGATACTAAGTTGGTCACGGTAGTTAGGGCAAAAGCCGAGATCTTAGAGATGAGGAGTGTAAAATGCATGACTTAAAATCGCATGAAAATGGAAAGAGGGAGACGACAAAGAACATTGGAGGAAGTTGTTAAAAGGAATCTCGTGGTGAAAAACATATGAAAGGATCGGGTCTTGAATTGAGCCAAACGGCATCATGCGATTCAAGTAGCTGGCTTCAGCTACTGAGATAAGGCATTTGTTTATCCTATATGGCAACAAGACAACAACAAAAATCCAAAAATTCAAGCCAAACACTTAAACAGAATCCGTCCAAGTGTAATCAAAATAAATATCCGAAAATGGGTTCTCCTTCATCCTAAGTTGTTCACTGACACTGAAATTTAGACCGCGCTCAATACTGTAAGCAGGTCTTAGTTTATAATATTGTAAATAGTTTTTCCAGTTCTAAAAACCGAAGATGAGGACAGATCTACACGAAAGCAAACTACAAACGGCCACAAATCATATAAAACAACACTTGTTATCCCAACCAAAACCTAAACTAGCAGCTGCCGCTTCAGTTCCGGTCCCATCACACCTACAAGAGAAAGGCCAATCCTTCCATCAAGCAGCCATTCATTTGCAAACTCAACACAACACAACACAACGAATAACCTTATCTGATTTCCCCCTTCGAACAAAGACAGGACAAAACCAATACCGGGCTTCATAAGTTGCGTACCGAGCATGAAGCAATCACAAGTAAAATTTACAAGTAAAAATCGGAAGCATCCGAAAACCCCGCCGCGAGCAATGGAATTAAAACTAAAACGCGGAACCCGAGAATTACGAAAAATTGAGAAGTGAAACTGCGGCGAAGAGTTAAGAAGTGGAAGAAGTGAAAGGAGAGGTAAAAGAAGATAGGGAGACGAACCTGTGGGAGAAGGAAATTCAAAGTGAAGTGAATCCCGCCACGGATCTACAGGAGCAGCGCATTTGAAAAGAGGAGGCAACGGTCGAGATTGACGGAGGAGAAAATCTGGAATTGGAGGTGGAAACCCTAGGTGGAAGGTGGAGCGTGGCGAATCTAGGGGAATTGAAAAGCGGAGAAAAAAAGCGGTGAGGCGTTGGCGCAGTGAGGAAGAAGAGGAGTGAGGTGTGAGTGAAATTACCTGATTGGCGATGTGAGGAGAGAGTAGAGAGGGGTGTGACGTTTCAGGAATTTGAATCTGAGAAGACCGTCACCATGTACAATGACCCATCTGTCAAAGCCCTCAACAACTGTGAAGAATCTAATTTCCCCCAATTTACTACTCAGAAAATGGAACCCCCGTGTTTAGCTGGTTAATACTTTTTTTTTTTCTTTTTTCTTTTTTTTTCTCTTTTTATTCTTCAATCCATATACACTTTTTTATAATACACTGGGACCCACATAACTTAACCATGGTTAACTTTTAACTCCAGGACTGGAATTGGATTTGCAACTTACACCAAGAGGATTATCATTAGATTATTCCTTTTGTGAATATTTGGTGTTTTATTTTTGTGTGTGGGTATATGTATATGTCATTGCTATGAATGAAGTATGAAAGCATTGGATGTGCTTTACTTATTCACTCCATAAAATGTTAAAAGATTCAACCTATATAGAATACAAGTAGATATATACAAGTATAATTTAAAATTAGAGTTTTATTCCTTAAGTTTTGGATTAATCAATTTCGAAACTTTGGACTAATTTAGTTCTTCATCTTTTGAAATATGTAGATTTAGTCCTTTTTGAAAATTTTGTTAGGTTTATTTGATGTTTCGTACTCATCTTAGGATTGTATTTGAGTTGTTTATACTGTTTCACATATTTTTGCTTTAATATTAAGTCAAATACTATTATCAAACGCATTTGAAAAACTTAACGAAATTTGATTAAAAGGACTAAATTCAATTATTTCGAAAGATGAACTACTAAATTAGTCTAAAATTTCGAAATGAACTAATTCCAAAATTCACTGAAAGTTAAGGGACAAAAACATATTTAACCCTTAAAATTATTGAATTCTTTAACAATTAGTTATAAAATAATGAAAATTTAGTATAAAGTGGTGTCGAATAAAGAGAAGTAACAAATATTTGGATTTTTTTTCTAGTCTTAATAAACATCTTATAAATTTTAATCGGTCTGACCTTCAATATTCTAAACAGATTACAATTTCATATTAAGTTTCACATTTCATTGTATACTTAATTTTTTAAGTTTATAGAGTGACCTTTCTAGTTTACACACTAAATTTCTATGTGGAAACTCAAGATTGCATACATAAATTTTATGATATCATGAGGATCGAGAGTAGTTGCACAATTGTCATGTTGACTACATCACTAAATGTTTCAAATAAGTAAAGTGTACACTCTTTATGAAACACTTTTAGCAACTAAATGAGACTTTGTGTCTTCTCATAATACAAGTAAAATTTAAGTTTGAAAACTCATTTGTATCTTATGGTCATTTTATTTAGTGAAAGAGATGTGAATTATTCACAAGAGCATATTTCATACCTCTTATCCAATAATGTCTCCTTATGGTAATTTATCTTAACAAAGATGAGATGAAATATGAAATGGAAAATATTTATGTTTTAAAAAATTATAAAAAATCATTTTAAGGAGAGGATACCGATTATCTTAAGATGATGATGATGGGACTAATTTATAAAGAAAAAAAGATAAATGAAAGTCTTATAAGTATTTGGGTGTGGATGGGTGGTGTGGTGAAAAGATTTTATTAGGGAGATTATATATGTCGTGACGGAACTTGAACAAAATATTTAAGGATGTCAAATTATATTTTTTTAAATTCGTTATATATAACTCTAAAAACTTTAGAGAATTGTTTTTCATTCTTTTTAATTCTTAGGTTGTCATGAAATTTCTCAATTTTAATTAATATAGATGCATTTTTTTCATCTTCATCACAAGCATTTTTTTTGAAAAGAAAATCAATTCTTTTACTCTTCATCATAATTTTTATAATATAAATTTGTCTCATCTCGCCTATTTAGGAAAAAATAATTTTATCATCGCCTAATGGTACACAGTAAACAAATTTATCACATGTAAAGAGAAAATAGATTGTTTAAAAAAAGGTACAAAATGTATTGGGTTTATATATTTTTCATATGGATTGGTAATCGAGAGATTGTGGTTCATATATATATATATATATATATATATATATATATATATATATATATATATGACATTAGTCTTACACATAAGACATTTGAAATCACTTTTATCCCCGAAAACTTAAGGCAATGGGGTTATGGGTCTTTTATCTTATATAGTGTTTAACTTTATTTTTCTATCTAAATGTAGGACTTTGACTTACACTTGGATTATTTATTCCCAACAAAATGAAATTATTCAAAAGAAGAAATTGATCGGTCCAAAATCTTGCTTAACTCCTTAATTTTACTAGGGTGAATTTTTATTTTAAAAAGATGAGAAATTGAGGGTGAAGATTGATATAAAAAGGGAGAGGTGAGAAAGAGGTGGAAATACAAAAGAAAAAAGATAAAGATAAAAGACTATGGATGAGATTTTAAAAAATTAAAAATTAATATAAATTATATATATATATATATATATATATATATATATATATATAAAAAATATATATGAAAAATTAATAAAATAAAAATTGGGAGAGTCATGACTCCCCTATATCTATAAGAAGGTCTGTTGGTGTCTACATGTGGAGATGGTGTAATAATGTTTGGATTTTCTTTTCTTTTGTTCATTTACACACGATTTGCTTGCATGGATCGCACTATTTGCAGTCATTTACACCGATGATTTGTGGACTGAAGCTTGTTCTTTTCAATGGATGTGGTGTAGTGATTTGGAAGTGCAGATTTGTAGGATGACTTCGATATTTCATCTTTGCTAATATGCGAGGATTTCAGAGTGATACGAGACGTTTTTACCAAATTAACCATGTGTGTGAGTGAAGCACTATGGCATGGGAAGTAGGGGTGAGCGGCGGTCGGGTTGGATCAGGTTCGGGTTCAATATGCTCAATCCAGCATAATCAAAATTTAATATTTTAAAATTCAATCCGACCATTTTAGTTGTCGGGTTATTTGGATATGGATAATATCGGTTACGGTTAAATACGGTCGGGTTGTTCAAATTTAATTTTAATTTGAATAAATAATAAAAAAATTATTGAATTTAAATAAATATGTTGACTGAATTTATAAAATTTAATAGATTTAGTAAGTATATCAACCATTGATAGAATAATGAATCTGCAGTTACAAAAGAAAGAACATACATGCTTGGATCCAAACCTACACCTCCTCGCTTGGTTATGACACATATATACCCTATTATTAACTGAGATGAAAACTACAGAGCTCATTTGTAATTCTTCTTCTGATATTTGCAACCACAAACAGTGCCTCCCAGTCTGAAAAACATAAATGATAAGAAATTATCACATGTATGAAGAGATCATTATTATTACAAAACGTATGAGAAAATTAAAAACCTCATAACTACTATTAATTACAAATAGAAATCAAACAACCATTTCAGCCTCAAAATTAAAAATTCCATAACTATACATTTAATTACTATTAATTAGAAGATAGAATATGATACCTTAGTGATTGTAATTATGACAGGGACTCCAGATATTTCACATTCCAACCTCACACTTCATTAGTATTTAGAGTTTTGCTGCCAATTCCAAAACCTAAAAAGCATCTAATTATCATATTTCCAAAACCTTTAGAGTTTTTCTTCACTGGCAATGTTATTTCTTATAGTAGTTAAGAGTCACAACATTGGTTGTTGTGAGATGATGAACCAACTCCGCTTCCATCCATTGTGTTACCGTTAAATTCTGAAATTAATTGAAACAAAATATTATTAATATACACAACAACATAATTACAAAGGAAGTTTAGAGAACAAATAAATTAAACTTGTACTTGTGAAAACCTTCTCAGAAAGCTCAAACTCTTCATTGACATTGATACCATCAAATTGAGTTATAGTGGTCCTCAACCAATTTTGAGCACAGATAAGTGCCTCAGCCATTGGTGGATTTAAAGAGCTT
>Ga0214542_1013100_pt1 | contig 10210 bp, 6 predicted proteins | sample CNSS1metaG_FD_160096 | JGI IMG/M metagenome (GOLD analysis project Ga0214542, IMG submission 160096) | Root nodule microbial communities from cowpea collected in UCLA plant growth center, Los Angeles, California, USA - CNSS1 | ecosystem: Host-associated > Plants > Roots > Nodule | place: USA...
AACCTTATTCATGGGATCTCCAATCACAAAGGTTGGGTTACCATCACTTGTTTGTTTCAAGTGGCTTAAGTCTCATTCCCCTCGATGTTTCTATAATCATATTTCATCCTAGGATTTTGTTAGAGGATTCGCAAAATTTCATTCTGACTTCACACAATCAATGGAAATTGTTCCACTCTTTAGTAGCAACTGCCGATTGGCAATCACAATGTATTTTCATTCCTAGTGGAATGTTAGCTAAGAAGTTCGTCAACTACTCAGCTTCACTATCACCCCTTTTCAAGAACAACATACTCATATTTCTAGCAATATCATTTGCCTGACTGATCTCCAAGGAATCACACTACCCTAAGTTTGAATTTATTACCACTAATGGATTTTGTCTCGTCTGAATGATAGATTCAGTTAGCATCATTGTACCCTTCTAGTACAATGGGGAAATCCACTATATTCAATGACATATTCCATTGAATCTCTTAAACATCTCATAAGTCTCAATATTCATAATTAGAATATTAAGTGTATCTTCTCAGTCTCCTTACTACATAAACAACACCTGGTCTAAAAAGGACCATCACAGGTAGTGAACTCCCAATTATCTGGGCATACTGAGGTTGAGAAAATAATTCTCCTCTATTTTTCTTTTTCTTTTTAATTAGTATCATAAGGGATATATACTCATTTCTAATTTCTAAACTTCCTAAGAAGTTTCTCAAGAACACTTTTGAGATAATAATACTATCACCCTTCCTTATGATTCTATCTTACAAAAAATCACATGGCTTCATCTAGAAACAACTTATATTTTAGAATAAAATTCTAAAACAACTTATTCTAGAAACTATCAAATTGCATGTATCAATGTGAAAAAGCCATATCCCAAATAATTATTTTATTTTCCTTTGAAAATGGGTTAAATTCATTCACACATTTTATTTTAAATAATTAAGTAAAATTATCTAACCCCACGGTCTTAAATATTCCAAGATTGATAAAAAGATAAATACCTTATGGTGCTTCATCCTCTCACGAAAAGATTACTGGTGCCGTGTCCATTCCAAAAGCCCAATTTGTTCTTAAAGACATTGTGGGACCAATCTTGCACCATAATAATGACTTCCAGTTTTGAATATATGTCGTAGAATGCACACCCATGACCCACCACCATTTCAAACAATTAAATTTATTAAACAAAGGAACCACCGGCACCCACCAGCATATGCCTATCTTCATGCATTAAAATCTTTTTTTTTCTTTAACTTCTCCTTTTTCATAGGCACGTTAGGGGCAGTTTATTCTTCATCTGACGAACTTCATGCAGTAACCGTTGACATTGTCTTCAGCACGTACATGAACCGTCTTGGGTCAGTCTCCATGTTGCCGCCTCATGTCCTGCAGTCACGCAAGCAAACTGCTGAGAGAAGAGACCCTTGTTGGATATGCCAAGGGAAACCCTCGTTGCTAAGGAAGAAAAACGCCTTCCTGTGGTTGTCACGCGGAGCGGGGAAGATACCATGGAGATGGTGGAGTTGTCGAAGGGCTTGATGCGACTGAGCATGGCAGGGATGCCAAATTTGCGGTCGAAGGCGACGACCTTTTCGGCAACTACGGCCTCGTCGGATTTGCGAGGAGATGAGGATAACGAGTCAACGCTTTGGACTCGTTACTGGCGTGACTGATACTGCAATGAGAGTCTGCTGTCGTGCGTTCGTGAGGCAGTGGTATTAGGGTTTTTTTTTATCGCCCCTCTCTGAAGAAAGAAGACTCACGTTTCGCTTCCCCTTCTCTGTTTTGTAGTGTATGTGTTCTCCTGTTCTCTCCCTCAGACTCTATTTCGTCGTCGTTCATAGTGATGATTTTGGAAAGTTGAAACCTCTTTTCCTCTCTTTTAATTGTTGAACGGGTCCCGCCGCAGTCACTCACTCTTTCTCTTTCACTCCACTTTCTGTTTTGCAATAGGCAAAATTAATGCCCAAAGGAACACCTACGGGAACTTCACTTTTGTAACACCAATCATAACTGTGTACATCCAAAAATTCAAAGGTTATGTTCAGCTATAAAATAAATCCTTAAGATTGTTAGTAAATATGCATAAAATAGATAAAAGCATAAATAAAAGGATTTCCTGAGGCGTGTAAAAACACTGCCCTTAAGGATTTATCCACAGTATATGCGCAAACCCCCAGGATACAACAGGAACATCTCGGATATATCAGGATAGCAGAAACTAGCAAGATAAGTAACCCAAGATATAAGAGAAGAGAGAAGGAAGAAATAAGAAAAGGAGAGATGAGAAAGGTTCTGTGATGAAGGGATTTAAAAATCCATACTCTGTAACTGAAGCCTAGTGTTGAAAATAAATATCCCATAAAATGTGGATGTAGGATCAACATGTGGAGGATATCTCGTTGCAACAACATGCACCATCCTAAAAAGGAGGGAGACTAGCTCACGTTGCAACAACAACAACGCTATTATTTTTGCAATGTTATGAAAATCATGTAAAAATATGACTTTTCAAATCATTTTTACAAAAATAATTAATCACGAAAAATTGAAAATTGTTATAGAATAAGGTTTAAAAAGTAATTTTTAATTATAATTTTTTTTATTACATTATCTTTTAAATATTTTTTATTAAAATATGTTACTTTCATTTATACAATTTCTACGATAAATCAAACTTATATAGTGATAATTTTTAATTATTTTTAAAATAAAGTACAATTTGGTAATCTTGTTTTTTTATGATTTAAATATAATTTTTAATCTATCACATCCATCAAATCACTCACAAACTTCAAGAAACTTTGCTCTAAATCCACTCAATTTCACCTTTAATCTCCTTCAAGTGAACAAGACAAGATTCACACTCTAATCCACTTGAATTCATCTTATCCCTCTCCCTCAAATCTACAATGAGGGAGAGAGAGGGTAGGAAGAGCGATATTCTTCTATTTTTCAATAATGTCTGTTATGTAATGGTTTGTGGGAGATATCAAGATTACAATTATGTATGCAATTTATTTTTTAGCATAATTATGAAAACGATCTAAAACTAACAAAAATTTGAAAATTGTTATAAAATAAGGTTTAAAAAAAAAATTTAATTATAAATTTTTTATTACATTATCTTTTAATTAGTTTTTTAAATAAAATATGTTAATTTCATTTATACATTTTCATATTTTTCTACGATAAATCAAACCTATACAATGATAATTTTTAATTATTTTTAAAATAAAGTACAATTTGGTAATCTTGTTTTTTTATGATTTAAATATAGTTTTTAATCTATCACATCCATCAAACCACTTAGAAACTTCAAGAAACTTTGCTCTAAATCCACTCACTTTCATCTTTAATCCCCTTAAAGTGAACAAGACAAGATTCACACTCTAATCCACTTGAATTCATCTTATCCCTCTCCCTCCAATCAAGAATGAGGGAGAGAGAGGGTAGGAAGAGCGAAATTCCTCTATTTTTCAATAATGTCTGTTATGTAATGGTTTGTGGGAGATATCAAGATTACAATTATGTAGCAATTTATTTTTAGCATAATTATGAAAACAATCTAAAACTAACGAAAATTTAAAAATTGTTCTAAAATAAGGTTTAAAAAGTAATTTTCAATTATAAAATTTTTTGTTACATTATCTTTTAAATATTTTTTTTCTTAAAATATGTTAATTTCATTTATACACTTTCATATTTTTCTACGATAAATCAAACCTATACAATAATAATTTTTAATTATTTTTAAAATAAAGTACAATTTGGTAATCTTGTTTTCTTTGATTTAAATATAATTTTTAATCTATCACTTCCATCAAATCACTCACAAACTTCAACAAACTTTACTCTAAATCCACTCACTTTCACCCTCAATCACCTTAAAGTGAACAACACAAGCTTCACACTCTAATCCACCTGAATTCATCTTATCCCTCTCCCTCCAATCAACGATGAGGGAGAGAGCGTAGGAAGAGCGAAATTCCTCTATTTTTCAATAATGTCTGTTATGTAAATGTTTGTGGGAGATATCAAGATTAGAATTATGCACGCAATTTATTTTTTAGAATAATTATGAAAACGATCTAAAATTAACGAAAACTTGATAATTGTTATAGAATTATAAATTTTTTATTACTTTATCTTTTAAATATTTTTTTATTAAAATATGTTACTTTCATTTATACATTTTCATATTTTTTTCTATGATAAATCAAACCTATAGAATGATAATTTTTAATTATTTTTAAAATAAAGTACAATGTGGTAATCTTGTTTTTCTTTGATTTAAATATAATTTTTAATCTATCACATCCATCAAATCACTCACAAACTTTAACAAACTTTATTCTTAATTCACCCACTTTGACCTTTAATCCACTTAAAGTGAACAACACAAACTTCACACGGTAATCCACTTGATGTCATCCTCCCCCTCTCCATCCGATCAATGTTGAGGGCGAGAAAGGAGAAGGAAGAGTGAAATTCTTTTATTTTTAAAACATCTCTGTTATGTCTTGCTTTGAGGGCGATATCAAGATTACAATTATGTCCGCAATTTATTTTTTAGCTTAATTGTGAAAATGATGTAAAAATATGACTTTTCAAATTATTTTTACAAAAATAATTAATAACGAAAATTTGAAAATTGTTATAAAATAAGGTTTAAAAAGTAATTTTTAATTATAAAATTTTTTAGGGTTAAATATGTTTTTGGTCCCTGAAGTTTGAGCGAAATTTGGGTTTAGTCCCTCATCAATACTTTTGACCAATTTAGTCCTTCATCTTTCAAAATGCGTGAATTTAGTCCTTTTAACCAAATTTTGTTAAGTTTATCTGACATTTCAAGCGCATTTCATGATAGTATTTAAATTATTTATACTGTTTGACACATTTTTGCTTCAATGTTAACTTAAATACTATCATGAAATGCGCTCTCGAAACGTCAGATAAACTTAACAAAATTTGGTTAAAAGGACTAAATTCACGCATTTTGAAAGATGAAGGACTAAATTGGTCAAAAGTTTTGATGATGGACTAATTCCAAATTTCGCTGAAACTTAAGGGACCAAAAACATATTTAACCCAATTTTTTATTACATTATCTTTTAAATATTTATTTATTAAAATATGTTACTTTCATTTATATATTTTCACATTTTTTCTATGATAAATAAAACTTATATAATGATAATTTTTAATTCTTTTTAAAATAAAGTACAATATGATAATCTTGTTTTTTTATCATTTAAATATAACTTTTAATCTATCACATACATCAAATCAATCACAAACTTCAACAAACTTTACTCTAAATCCCTCCACTTTCACCTTTAATCCACTTAAAGTGAACAACACAAACTTCACACACTGTAATCCACTTGATCTCATCCTCTCCCTCTTTATCCAATCAACCTTGAGGGAGAGAGAGGGGAAGGAAGATGAAATTGTTCTAATTTTAAATCATCTCTACTATGTCTTGGTTTGAGTGTGACATCAAGGATATAATTATGTCTGCAATTTATTTTTCAACTTAATAATGAAAATGATGTAAAAATATGACTTTTCAAATTATTTTTACAAAAATAATTAATAACAAGAATTTGAAAATTGTTATAAAATAAGGTTTAAAAAATAATTTTTAATTATAAATTTTTTATTACATTATCTTTTAATTAGTTTTTTTAATAAAATATGTTACTTTCATTTATACATTTTCATATTTTTTTCTACGATAAATGAAAGTTATATAATGATAATTTTTAATTGTTTTTAAAATAAAGTACAATTTGGTAATCTTGTTTTTTTATGATTTAAATATAATTTTTAATCTATCACATTCATCAAATCACTCATAAATTTCAAAAAACTTTACTCTAAATCCACCCGTTTTCACTTTTAATCCACTTAAAGTGAACAAGATAAGTTTCACACTCTAATCCACTTGAATTCATTGTATCTCTCCCCCTCTAATCAACAATGAGGGTGAGAGGGGAAGGAAGTGGGTAATTCCTATATTTTTCAATCATGTATGTTATGCAAGAGTTTGAGGGTGATATCAAAATTACAATTATCTCCGCAATTTATTTTTTAGCATAATTATTAAAACAATGTAAAAATAACGAAAATTTAAAAATTGTTATAAAATAAGGTTAAAAAGTAATTTTTAACTATAAATTTTTTTCTCACATTATCTTTTAAATATTTTAATTAAAATATGTTACTTTCATTTATACATTTTCATATTTTTTCTACGATAAATCAAACTTATATAATGATAATTTTTAATTATTTTTAAAATAAAGTACAATTTGGTAATCTTGTTTTTCTTTTATTTAAATATAATTTTTAATCTATCACATCCATCAAATCACTCACAAACTTTACACATAATCCACCCACTTTCACCTTGAATCCACTTAAAGTGAACAACACAAACTTCACAATGTAATCCACTTGATGTCATCCTTTCCCTCTCCATCCGATCAACCTTGAGGGAGAGAGAGGGAAAGGAACAGGGAAATTCTTCTATCTTTAAATCATCTCTGTTATGTCTTGGTTTGAGGGTGATATCAAGATTACAATTATGTTCGCAATTTATGTTTCAGCTTAATTATCAAAATATTGTAAAAATATGACTTTTCAAATTATTTTTAAAATAATAATTAATAACGAAAATTTGAAAATTGTAATAAAATAAGATTTAAAAAGTAATTTTTAATTCTAAATTTTTTTATTAATTTATCTTTTAAATATTTTTTAATAAAATATGTTACTTTCAATTATACATTTTCATATTTTTTCAACGATAAATCAAACTTATATAGTGATAATTTTTAATTATTTTTAAAATAAAGTACAATTTGGTAATCTTGTTTTTTTATGATTTAAATATAATTTTTAATTTATCACATCCATCAAATCACTCACAAACATCAACAAACTTTATTCTAAATCCACTGACTTTCACCTTTAATCCACTTAATGTGAATAACACAAACTTCACACTTGATGTCATCCTCTCCCTTTCCATCTGATCAACCTTGAGGGAGAAAGGGGAAGGAAGAGGGAAATTGTTCTAATTTTAAATCATCTTTACTATGTCTTGGTTTGAGTGTGACATCAAGGCTATAATTATGTCCGCAATTTATTTTTCAACTTAATAATGAAAATGATGTAAAAATATGACTTTTCAAATTTTTTTTTACAAAAATAATTAATAACGAAAATTTGAAAATTTTTATAAAATAAGATTTAAATTGTAATTTTTAATTATAAAATTTTTTATTACAGTATCTTTTAAATATTTTTCTATTAAAATATTTTACTTTCATTGATACATTTTCATATTTTTTCTACGATAAATCAAATTTATATAATGATAATTTTTAATTATTTTTAAAATAAAGTACATTTTGGTAATCTTGGTCTTTTATGATTTAAATATATTTTTTAATATATCACATCCATCAAATCACTCACAAACTTCATCAAACTTTACTCTAAATTCACTCACTTTCACCATTAATCCCCTTAAAGTGAACAAGATAAGTTTCACACTCTTATCCACTTGAATTCATCATATCCCTCTACCTCCAATCAACGATGAGTGAGAGAGGGGAAGGAAGACGAAATTCATCTATTTTTCAATCATGTCTGTTATACAATGGTATGAGGTAATATCAAGATTACAATTATGTCCGCAATTTATTTTTTAGCATAATTATGAAAACAATGTATAAATAACAAAAATTTGAAAATTGTTATAAAATAAGGTTAAAAAGTAATTTTTAACCATAAATTTTTTTCTCACATTATCTTTTAAATAATTTAATTAAAATATGTTACTTTCATTTATATATTTTCATATTTTATCTACAATAAATCAAACTTATATAATGATAATTTTTAATTATTTTTAAAATAAAGTACAATTTGGTAATCTTGTTTTTCTTTGATTTAAATATAATTTTTAATCTATCACTTCCATCAAATCACTCATAAACTTTAACAAACTTTACTCTTAATCCACCTACTTTCACCTTTAATCCACTTAAAGCGAACAACACAAACTTCATACTCTAATCCACTTGATGACATCCTCTCCCTCTCCATCCAATCAACCTTGAGGGAGAAAGAGGGGAAGGAAGAGGGATATTCTTCTGTTTTTAAATCATCTATGTTATGTCTTGTTTTGAGGATGATATCAAGATTACAATTATGTCCAAAATTTATTTCTTAGCTTAATTATAAAAATGATGTAAAAATATGACTTTTTAAATTAGTTTTACAAAAATAATTAATAACGAAAATTCTAAAATTGTTATAAAATAAGGTTTAAAAAGTAATTTTTAATTATGAATTTTTTAGTACATTATCTTTTAAGTATTTTTTTATTAAAATGTGTTACTTTCAGTTATACATTTTCATATTTTTTTCTACAATAAATCAAACTTATATAATGATAATTTTTAATTATTTTTAAAATAAACTATAATTTGGTAATCTTGTTTTTTTTTATTTAAATATAATTTTTAATCTATCACATCTATCCAATCACTCACAAACATCAACAAACTTTACTCTAAATCCACTCACTTTCACCTTTAATCCCCTTAAAGTGAACAAGATAAGCTTCACACTCTAATCCAGTTGAATTCATTCTATCTTTCTCCCTCCAATCAACGACGAGGGAGAGAGAGGGGAAGGAAGAGACAAATTCCTCTATTTTTCAACCATGTCTGTTATGTAATGGTTTGAGGATGATATCTTAATTACAATTATGTCCGCAATTTATTTTGTAGGATAATTATGAAAACGATGTAAAAATAACGAAAATTTGAAAATTGTTATAAAATAAGGTTTAAAAAGTAATTTTTAATTATAAAATTTTTTCTTACATTATCTTTAAAATAATTTAATTAAAATATGATACTTTCATTTATACATTTTCATATTTTTCTACGATAAATCAAACTTATATAATGATAATTTTTAATTATTCTAAAAATAAAGAACAATTTTGTAATCTTGTTTTTCTTTGATTGAAATATAATTTTTAATCTATCACATCCATCAAATCACTCACAAACTTTAACAAACTTTACTCTTAATCCACCCACTTTCATCTCTAATCTACTTAAAGGGAACAATACAAACATCACACTATAATCCACTTGATGTCATCCTCTCCCTCTCCATCTAATCAACCTTGACGGAGAAAGAGGGGAAGGAAGAGGGATATTCTTCTGTTTTTAAATCATTTATGTTATGTCTTGGTATGAGTGTGATATCAAGATTACAATTATGTCCGCAATTTATTTCTCAGCTTAATTATGAAAATGATGTAAAAATAGGACTTTTTAAATTATTTTTACAAAAATAATTAATAACGAAAATTTGAAAATAGTTATAAAATAAGGTTTAAAAAGTAATTTTTAATTATAAATTTTTTTATTACATTATCTTTTAAGTATTTTTTTTACTAAAATATGTTACTTTCATTTATACATTTTCATATTTTTTTTACGATAAATCAAACTTATATAATGATTATTTTTAATTATTTTTAAAATAAAGTACAATTTTGTAATCTTCTTATTTATGATTTAAATATAATTTTTAATCTATCACTTGGATCAAATAATTCACAAACTTCAACAAACGTTACTCTAAATCCACTCACTTTCACCTGTAATCACCTTAAAGTGAACACCACAAGCTTCACACTCTAATCCACTTGAATTTATCTTATCCCTCTCCCTCCAATCAACCATGAGGGAGAGAGAGAGGATAGGAAGAGCAAAATTTCTCTATTTTTTATTAATGTCTATTATGTAATGGTTTTTGGGAGATATCAAGATTACAATTACGTACAATTTATTTTTTAGCATAATTATGAAAACGATCAAATAATAACGATAATTTAAAAATTGTTCTAAAATAAGGTTTAAAAAGTAATTTTTAATTATAAAATTTTTTGTTACATTATCTTGTAAATATTTTTTTATTAAAATATGTTAATTTCATTCATACATTTTCATATTTTTCTACGATAAATCAAACCTATACAATGATAATTTTTAATTATTTTTAAAATAAAGTACAATTTGGTAATCTTGTTTTTTTATGATTTAAATATAATTTTTAATCTATCACATCCATCAAATCACTCACAAACTTCAAGAAAATTTGTTCT
>Ga0214542_1013101_pt1 | contig 10210 bp, 5 predicted proteins | sample CNSS1metaG_FD_160096 | JGI IMG/M metagenome (GOLD analysis project Ga0214542, IMG submission 160096) | Root nodule microbial communities from cowpea collected in UCLA plant growth center, Los Angeles, California, USA - CNSS1 | ecosystem: Host-associated > Plants > Roots > Nodule | place: USA...
AATTACCATTTAGTCCTTAGTTAAATTAGTATTGTAAATTAATTTCTTAATTTTTTTAAACACAACAAATGAAACTAAAAAAAATTAATAAAAAAAAAAATATATATATATATATATATATATATATATATATATATATATATATATATAACAGGTATCCGATCCACAATCCAGCGTATCAAATCCAGTACAATAGAATCGAATCCTTTACATATGAAATCGAATCTTTCACACATAAGATCACGTGAGAGAAATAACAAAAATAAATATGTAATACTCAATAACAAAAATAAATATGTAATACTCCAGCTCAAACCTAGCAAATCTTTGCATATAACCCGCCATTACAAATCAGACGTACCCTTCACGATTTTGAAGTTCAGTTACATTATCCAATAAATCTATCTTATTTTTAGGAAGTAGTGCGCCTTATTCGCATACCCCTTTTTGTCAATTTCTCTTTCATGAAGTAAGACTATAAAGTAGCCAAAATTCCTTCTTGAATACAGTAGTGCATTTTTCCCATTCTACTTTTACTCCTTACGAACAGTTTGAACAAGATTACGGGTAAAAGCGTTGCAATTCCTTGCTTTGTCTTTCCTTTTTATCATATCTTTTCTGATATACATGTTTTCCAAGACCCTGTAATCAGACTAAAACTGCGAAATTTGTAATGAACGGTTGCTTCGTCAATACCAATGGAATTCAGTACATGAATAACTTTCATGATTGCATTAGCTGGTATGCCTCACCACAACGCATTCCTTGAGAATAAATTTAATTAATAGAGATCTTTTCAACTTTGGTTAGGTTTAAAAAATTATTTCAAAACTTCAATAAAATAAACATCTTTATTTCACACTACAATAAATAAATACTTTCTATAAATTAATAATTAAAAATATAGTTACAGAGTCTTGTATGGTTTGTTTCTTATTCTTCATTTCAATTTTCCCCATCCTCTCCCCTCAAACCCTGTCTTCTCTCCCGCGACAACTGTTCCATGGTTGCATCTACTCAAACCCTAATTCCAGAATTCCTGTCGCACTTCACCACTGAACCTGAAGTTCACCGCTCGTCACCTGTCATCCTGTCATCGCTGCATACCTCAATCCACTGCACGGCCGAAACCTCACTCTATTGCTCATGACCGTGTGCCCCCTGAAATCACCCTATTGCTTGTGAACGTGCGTCTCCTGGACTCTCCCTATTGCTCTTGACCGCGAGCCCTCTGGAGATTGGGGAAGAAAAACAACACTAACCAGGTTTAATTTCTTCTAATACGAATTTATTATTCCCCTTTTAATAAATAATAATAAATATGATAAAACAAAAAATAATAAATAATAAGTAATAACATATATGATTAAAAGAAAATAACAATAATTATACAACATTTAACTTAAGAAATAATAGTTCATAAAAAGTAGTAGGATAATGTTTTCCAAAATATACCATTATTTCTCACATGTCCATCTAATTAAGAAAACTTTTCAATAATATATTATATTTCAAAAATAAAATATCATATTTTAATATAAAGAACATTACAGTTTGAACCTTATATCAGAACATATAAACTTTTGTCAAGTTCTCCTCTGGATTGTTTTTTCTAAAATATACCATTTTTTTTCTTCTCTTTTCCCTCGCCAAACTTTTCACTTTTTTTCTTCTTTAGTATCTCATCTATTTTAAAATCATCACATCCAGTTGTAAACGAAAACTTAAGGAACATTTTTATCCGATTATACTTTCAAATAAAATAAATTTCTTACTCTTAAGATTTTTTGTTTTTTCATTTTTATGTTTTTGTGATACATTTTAAGGATTAATTCACATGATACTTTCTAAAACAAATTACCTTGACTTCGATATTTCTGTCATGGATACCAAGTCAGAAAGTATTATACTTTCGTTGAACTTTAGGTAAGATCTGGATGTAAGGATAACATAACCACGAGATCTGATAAGTGTTTCTAATGAACCTGGTTCTTCGTTCCACTCTTCACCCTACTATTAATAACTGTACCAATCATCGTGGTAACTTTCTTGCAGCAGCTCAATTTTTTACTAGATTACTGATAAAAGCGTTGCAATTCCTTGCTTTGTATTTCCTTTTTATCAGATCTTTTCTGATATTCATGTTTTCCAAGACTCTAAACCAGACTAAAACTGTCAAATTTGTACTGAACGGTTCCTTCGTTAATAGCAACGGAATTCAATACATCAACAACTCTCGTGATTGCTACACTGCGGTCACGGGTCGAAGTTTAGCGTGCCTGTATGCCTGACCTCCACTCATTCTTCTAGTATAAATGTAATTAATAGAAATCTTTTTAACTATTAGGGTTAAAAGATTATTGCAAAACTTCAATAGAATAAACAGCTTTATTTCACACCACAATAAATAAATAGTTTACATAAATTAATAATTAAAGTAATAGGTATAAAGTGCGTTGGTTTCCAAAAAATCAAGGATAAAAACCTTCCGTCGTTCTTGAATGCGAAACTTTTTGAGAATTCATTCATATACCGAACTAAACACACCAAAGTCTTTTAACATTCTCTCTTTCTTATTCTTCTTTTCTATTTTCCTATCCTCTCTCCTCAAACCCTATCTTCTCTTCCAATACATTTATTTCATGGTTGAATACTCAAACCCTAATTCCACAATTCCTATCGCATTCACTTTTATTTCACTGCACTTCACCACTGAAGTTCACGCCTTGTGACCTGTATACCTCAATCCACTGCACGGCTGGAACCTCACTCTATTGCTTGTGAACGTGCGCTTCCTGGACTCTCCCTATTGCTCTTGACCTTGAGCCCTCTGGAGACTGGGGAAGAAAAAGAACGCTAACCAGGTTTAATTTCTTCTAATAGGAATTTATTATTCCCTTTTTATTTATCATGTTCAACCTACAGAAGTAGAAATTTTGAGTCACTTTATCTTACGTTCCATTATTATTATTTTTTTTAAATTACAATCTTGTATTATTAAATGTATTGAATCATCATATCTTGAAATGAAACATTGCCCACTCTGACAAATCTGGCTTAAGTGCTGTGTTAGGTTTCTAGAAAGATTGGACTTTAGAACATACAGAAAATCTAGATTGAGATGTTGATGTTATACATGTGAAAGGAATCTTGAGTCCCATTAAGACAAATTTCTTCAAAAGTACTTAAGGGGAAATATTAAATCATTTTTCTCATTTTCTCTTCTGAGAACCATATGTTAGGTTTTGGTATGATAGGATTATTGATTCAGAATATGAGCTAGCCTTAGCTTCTCAATAGAAGTTCGAGGTTTAAGGCTGGGGCTTTGGTCTGTCATGACTCTTGAGTATGGGTTCGGATGGCGGGCTAAACAGAGAGGTACACGTTAAATGACCCATTTAGTAAATAAAAGATCGCCGAATGAGGGCTGAGTGTGGAGGTGTCTAAAATAACCATAATATTTCATCTCTCTGGGAAAATCTTCGAAGATAAGGAATTATATAATATAATCTAGAGGCAATTAAACAGATTTAAAAGAACAGTATAAATCATACTCTCAAGATAGATAGAAACAGATCCCAATTTCCAAATAAACAGTCCTCTACTATTTGTATCGAGTCGGCTATTTTTCGGCCAGAATAAATTGGCTGGGGCAGGTAAGCCACTCCTACTCCACATATCATGAAAACACACGCCAGACTCCTCTGTTAATACTGATGGCAACCTAACAGTCCAACAGATCTTGGATATAGTGCGGGAACTCTAACAAACATAATGAAGATAGCATGAAGAGAGCAGAAGAGGCGCAAAGGGAACAAGAATCATTGCAATTTCAGGAATAGTAATATCAAAAAGAGATTAGAGGAGGCCCTAACCTTGTGTTTGAATGAAGTATTTCAACAATGCTGAGAAATTGAAATGCATTGTTTTTGAATTGCTTGCAATTAAATCCCTTCATTTTCTAAATAACTTGTTTGGATAAAAAAATTAAAATACCTTAGATTTCAATTTCTTGTTTGGATAAAACAATTGAATATCTTGTGAGATAAAATTTCATTTTAACAATATTTAGTTTAAATTTAATTAAGTTATGAGTTAATGATAAATTTGGAAATGGGCTAGACGACCCAGATGGACTAGGCCAACCCGAATACCCAGTCGGGTTGGTCCATCTTGATTGTCTGGTCAGTCTAGCTTGTTAGGGTGTTTGGGCTTGCAAGGTCCGTTTGGGTTATTTGTCCGGGCTAGCCTGTTTGGATCTTCGGGTTGGTCAAGTCCGTCTTGGTCGTCGGGTCGGCCCAACCCAAAAATCTAAGCAGGTCGGCTCAAAGACCTAGTCCCAGGTCTATAGTCGAGACGACTTGACCTCAAATGATGGTTGAGTTAGGCTGAGCCAACAACCAAGACGACGCAGGTTGTCACTTGAATGTTTAATAATATATTTTAAAAAATAATACATTTTTCATGTTTAACAAGAAAGCCCATGGGCTGGCCTTGGCCCATAGGGCTTTTGTGGGGTTTTTGGCCCTGTGGGGTTTTTGGCCCTGTGGGCTTTTATGGCCCTAGCCCACGTGGGTCAGGGCCAAGTCTTGTGGACTAGGCCAAATTGACAACTCTATCAGAGAGTTCAGCGTGTGAGGTTGAGTGGGAAGAATTTCAAATTTCACCTATTTTGAAGGTATTTAAATTTAGGGTTAAGTATGTTTTTAGTCCCTGAACTTTGACCCAAAATTGGAATTCGTCCCTGGTTGAAACTTTGATAATTTTTTGTCCCTAAACTTTGAAAATGAATGAATATAGTCCTTTTAACCCAATTTTGTTAACATTTTTTTTAGGTTTCGAATGCATTTCTCAGTAAATATTGAGCCGAGAATGTGTGAAACGGCGTAAACAACTCCAATATTAACATGAAACACATTCCACATGTTGAAAAAAGTCAACATAATTGGGTTAAAAGGACTATATTCATTTCATTTTTTAAGTTTAGGGACCAAAATTGATCAAAGTTTCGACCAAGGACGAATTTCAATTTTTGACCAAAGTTCAGGGACTAAAAACATATTTAACTCTTAAATTTATACTAATTTAGCTAATTGAAATACTTCAAAAAAATGCTTTTTAGTTTCTCTATCCAAACAAAACATTTCATTACAAAGAAATATAAATTCTTCAAAAAAATGAATTGTTTCATTAAAATACTCTATCCAAACACACTATAACTTATAAGGGCACACAAGGAGTTGCAAGGTTTGAATGAGGGACTACAATGAAAATACAAAGTGAGCACAGTGTCGTTGATGTATCCTTCTTTGCACAAAACCCAGTACTGTACAAAAGATTCACTAGCGGCAAAATGGTGCTGGAATGCCCAATCTCCTAACACTTGCTAAAAGTGCAACTAATGTACAAACCAAGAGAAGGGTGATAAGCAAACTATATCTTTTCCAAGTTTCAAAAATCATTATTAAGATTAAAATCAATCACAAAGATAGAAAAGAAAGATATTCAAATCAAGAAAAAGAGCAAGCACAAGGGTTTTTACTGGTTTGATTCTAACAAATCTACATCCAGTTTTTCTAGTAACTTGAGTTAGAAATTCGACTACAGATCACAAGTTTACAGATTGCAAGAACACCTACATAGTCATAAACACAAGATCTAAGCAATCTCTTGAAGAAACCCGTCAATAAACACAAGACTAGGTGATGCCACACACAATCACCACACACTACACCTAACAGATGAGTTACAACACAAGGAAATAAAAATACAAGGTAAAGATAGGAAATATATCACTTGAAGTGTGAAATCAACACAGAAATGAAAATACAAGGTAAAGATAGGAAAGATATCACTTGAAGTGAAGATTTCACAATTCAAACCTCTAGCCAAGAGAAAAAACTCTTGAATCTTTAATCTTCTTAAACAACAACGTTTTCAGCAATGTTCAAAGAGTGTCAAAGAAATGAGAGAAGATACAAGATTTTAAAGAAAGGAAAATGAAAAACTGATAGAACTAATCAATCATGTTAATGTCTTAATTGATTAATATACATCTGTCAAGAACTCAACACTTGAGAACAATCTGTATTAATCGATCATAATCGATTAATACAGAAATGAAACCGGATTTCATTTTATATTAACCTAATCAATTTAAGCTTTAACCTAATCAATTATATTAGTAGTTTTACATGTATTATTTATTCTATTTGAAATGGATTAATAGGGTCTTTTCTTGACTTTACATACAAAGCTAAGACACACACACACACACACTAAGACTAATATCGATCTACTAACACACCTCTTATAGCACTTGGTCATCATAAAAAACAACTAATTGAATCTTCTTGTTGACATTGCAACAACATTTACAATGAGAGCTTTGCTTCACAACATGATATTCTTTCCTTTCATTTCATGCTCAAGAACTCGTAAGAGAGGTAAGTTATTTCAATCTCTTTCTCTCGGTAAATTATTGATAAGCATTTATTCCCCTCTTAAACATCATTATGGGGGACTCATTTAGAATCGTAATCTTAAAATAAGAAATAACAAGAAAACTTATAAATTTTGAAATAAAGACACAAGTTTATATTCAAACACCTACTAGTTATATTTTGACCATTTTTCAGTTTATATATTTTTGGTTTAAATATTTGTTTATTTTTGCTAATCTTATCAAATAATGATCCTTAATGATAATTTTTTAGTTAAATTTTAAAAAATATATATCATTTTAAATTATTAAAATTAATATTATTATATATTTAAGTTAGTTTGACTTATAACTTTTGATATTTGAATTTAAATATTTTGTTTGTTTTTACTAATCTTATCAAATAATGATCTTAAATGAAAAGCTTTTAGTTAAGTTTTATTAAAAAAAGTAAATTATTTTAAATTATTTAAATTAATATTATTATATATTTGATCTAATTTAGTTTGAGTTATAATTTTGTATATTTAATTTTAAATATTTTTTTAGTTTAAATATTTTATTTGATTTTATTAACTTTATCAAATAATAATTTTTAGTTAAGTTTTATAAATTTTATTAAAAAATATGTCATTTAAAATTATTTAAATAGACAAACCGATTTAAGATTCCATCTTTTTTTCTATTTCTGTTATCTTAAATTTTTGGGATTTTAATATTAATTATTTTTACATATTAATACACTTATAATACTACAATATTTGTATATGGAATGTGAAGTTATTATTTATTTTTTACTTTAAAGTTGCATATAATATTGGGATGAAACTTATTATATATTTGTAAATTCAATTGTCTTACATTTAGAAACTTAAGTGTGACATTTTAAATAGTACACTATTACTTTGACACCCAACAAAATTTTGTATTCGCTTTACATTTATTATTCATCCTTGAATCTCCATTTTCTTCATAAATACAAAACTTCATTTTTTTATCAACTAAGTTACCCCTAAAATTTAGTTTTTTCTTTTTAAAATAAAAGGCTCATTTTAGATATCACTATGATCCTTGGCATCTCAGCTAGGCTGACACCCCAAGGACATCTATGATTTGCCATCACATGAAAATATCATTAAAAACAAAAAGAAAGATATAAAGAACTCAGGGGACCCAATCAACATCCATGAACAAAAAACAGGTCAACTATGAAGCTATACACAACCTAAGAAGCCCTATACATAGGAAAAAGAAACCTATTGTGATAAAAATTCAAACTTATAGAAGCTGGCATAACGTGTACTATTCAAACTCTTCTCTAGAAGACAGGCCTAAACCTGCCAACTTATTGCACAATGATTTCCTTGAAAAATATGTGACACCTTAAAATTAATATCTCTACAAAACTTAAGGCATTTCCTCCAGTGACCTCTAATAGACCAAGGTACAACCTCTTGATGAAAGAAAGCTTTATAGACCAAGGTTGAATCACATTCCAACCATAGCCTTCTAAAATTGGCTCTTGTAGTATACTCGATGGCATGGATGGCTCCCATGAAGCCAGGACTCAAAGACATCAGAAGTCTCTTTTTAATCCTCTATTCATTACTCGTCTGCCTGTGCTCCTTCAAATTTCCATGGATATTCAAAATCTTACTGTGCAATCTTCCTATTGCTAATTTTCAATGCCAAATTTGCATCAAATATGGTCACACATCCAATTTTTGTCGTTTCCGCATGGATACATCCTTTAATACCCATGAATTGTTGGTTCTCTATAATCCTGCCACTAACACTCTTGGGTTCCATGATTCAGGAGTCTCTTTTCCATGTCAATGGAGACTCTCAAAATATTTAGCAATTCAAGCATTTTAATGCTCCTGAACATCTTTGTGGGTAATGGAGAAGGTTTAATTCCCTTTCCTCTCATCCTTATGTTCTTTTTAGTCTCCACCACTTAGTTTTTCTTACTTTTCTTGCTAGGAAAAGAGGCTAGGAGTCATTCAGCTGCAACGGGTGTTTTTGGGGATCCTCTATCGTCGCCGAAAGTGTGTTCTGGGTTTGTTCTGTGATTTTGTTCCAGAAGATTTGTTAATAAGTTTGAGGATGCATCAGCATGAAGCTCTCTGTTTACTCAGTGTAAATTTCATAACCCCTGTGATCATATCATTTGAATTAAGGAGATGAAGTAAAATAGGGTATATTTTTCTTATAATGTACACTTATACTGATGTATTTATAGGATACAGAGAAGGGGCATGACAGATGTGTGGGTGATAACGAGAATCACTGCCAAAATTAAAAACTGAGAAATCTGAGGGAGGACTTGAATCTGATGAATGGGATAAGTTTATTATCAGAATAACAAGGAAAATATGTTTAATAAAAAAAAGACTAAGAGAAAGAAATTCATAAAATAGAGGTATTAAAATCAGCAAAAACAATAAAATGAGTATTGGAAACTAGAAAAATAGGAAGCACAAACTTGGCCTTTCTTTCCCCAGTCTTGCTGCTAACAACTCAAATCTTGAGCTTAGAATTAGGAAGTCAGTCACACTAATAGAACAGAGATTCATTCAGAAAAGGGTGGCTGCAAAATGCAAGAATGAAAAATAGAAGGCTCATGATTGTGTTCTTATTTTCCCATTCAGAATTTCCAATCAGAATGTTGAATACATGAAATAGAAGTAGAAACCGAAGGATGAATGAAAAATCTGAATTATAAAGTGCAGAACTACTAAAAGAAGAGATTAAAGCAGAGAAAACCATGGTAGTCAAAATCGAGATCCTACTCAGGATCAGAAAGAATAATATAAATCGTAAATTGGAAGATCGTAACACGGATTGTAAGATCCTACAAATTTCATTGTCACTCAAAAGTTCATAAATAAATTTCATAATATATGAAATAAAAGAGTTCATCATTAGGTGCAACCAGAGAAGAGAGGGAGTGGTTGTTTCACTGAGCAGTAGGAGTAATTGTGTCGTGGTAGTTTTCTCAATTTATATAAGAGAGAGATTACTTTTAATCTTAACAAAAAGGAAGGAGTTATTAGTTCTTTAACATAGTGGCAGCTTTATTTGTTTAGTGTCCCGCCTTTTTTTTTTAACCACACTGTCCCGCTTTTTCTCTCTTGTGGAAGAGAGAGGGGGTCACTCTTTACATTTACTGTCAAGAGTCTTTACACTCTTTTATTTAGGAGTTATTGTCACGACTCTTTATCCTCTTTATTTTAAAATAGTTACTTTTACCATGCAGCAGCATTTACTGTCATGGCTATTGTTGAAATATAATGTTCTTTTATTATCATGTATGGGATCCCTTCTTTAGGGTTAGTGTTAGGACTGATGACTCTTTGTATTCTGCCTATTTTTTCTTATATAAACAATGGTAAAACAGTAACAGTGATAGTTTTTTCACTGTTTCATTTTCTCTAAACTTCTTCAAGTTGGTATCAAGAGCCAGAACATCTTTTCTGGTTCCTCTTCACTGTTTGTCACAGTGACTGTCGCCGTCCGCCGCTTGTCCGCCGTCTTCCGCCACCGTCCGCCGTGCCGTCCGCCGTCGCCGCCGTCGCCGTCGGCGTGTCTACTCCGGCGAAGTCAGGGTTAGGTGCGCCTCGAGAAGCGCAACCCATCCTCGCAAGTCACGTCCCCGGAATCCTCCGCACGCTCCGCCACGCGCCGCCACTCTCCGGCGGCCTTCAAGCGCGTGTTCACCACGCGCCGCCTTCCCGGCGCCGGAATCGCACCGCGCCACTGTCGTTC
>Ga0214542_1013104_pt1 | contig 10209 bp, 7 predicted proteins | sample CNSS1metaG_FD_160096 | JGI IMG/M metagenome (GOLD analysis project Ga0214542, IMG submission 160096) | Root nodule microbial communities from cowpea collected in UCLA plant growth center, Los Angeles, California, USA - CNSS1 | ecosystem: Host-associated > Plants > Roots > Nodule | place: USA...
TTTTTATAATAAATTTAAGATATATATATATATATATATATATATATATATATATATATATATATATATATATATATATATATATATATATATATATTATGATTGTCTTATGTTCTTAAAGATAATGTTAAGAAGCAGTTTCTTTCTTAAATTTTTTTATATTAGTCTCTGTTGAGCATTAAACGTACTATTTTATTATTTTAAAAATATTTTAATGTATTTTAAAATTTTAAAATTAATGAATATTAATTTATTTTAAAGAGACAATAAAGGAACAACAGAAAAAAATTAATAAAAAATTGAAATATCATACGGCTTTCTCTAGTTCACAATTTATCGATATATACATATACTTATTTTTTGGGTTCAATTTTGGTTTGTATTTTTGAAATTTTGTTCTAACCCTTAAATCTCAAAAACCATATCCTTTTGTAAGAAGACTACACAACCTCACAATTTAATTTCACTGTCAGAGAGATTTTCTAAAACAAGTGACGGGTATATAAATTCAGCATTTCTATATCATAAGAGTTACCAGTTTTTAATATGATTTCCTTTCAAATTAAAATTGACACGAAAAATCTCAAGTTAATAACATGAAAATGGGTTGGCGATCGCATTCAGCTTGATTCGCGGGTCAACCCGGCTGAGACTTCAACATGACACTGTTCCACTACTCACTCTTCCTATGTACAGTAACTTGGATTTTCTATAAACTACACTCAACAAAAATATCATTTGAACTACTTTAGAAATTAAAAGCTTTTAAGTGAAATTAAATTACTAAATTTATGGCTTTGGAATTGAAGAGACGTGGAGACAGATACGAGACAGTGAAGTAAGGCCACAGGAAAAAAAAAAAAAAAAAAACAGGAACATGTGAAATAAATAGTGGAGCCCTTAACCAAAGGCTCTTGCACCAAGCACATGATCCAATCTGCCCCACCTTATCACTTTCTTCACCAATAAATAAATTAATAACGTATATACGTATGTACAACTGTAAACGTAGAGACAGAGTTATTATTATTAGACAAGAACACCAACGTAGACACAACGGGCCCATATAGACATATTCCATTATTTCTCGTCCCTCAGTTCCAACTATTTTTCTCATATATATATAAAATACACAATACATATACAAGAAAATTATTTCTAAAAAATGGTACCGACACATTATACATAACAACAACTTGCCTCCTATATTAATTAGACAACCCCTTACTCCACAAATTAATTAATTAATTAGCATCAATGCTTCCCATGGATACCATACCAATCACAGCACATTGTTGTGGAACATGGAGTTAATGTACACATTCATCTCTAGCTTCTGTTCCTGCACTTTTCCACTGCTCTCGGTGCTGTCAATTCAAGAATTAATTAATTATGAAAAGATAAGATAAGATTTTCTGTGGTTGTTTTCAAACTTGACTAATAAGATAACTCACCTAGCCCGATTGCCTCAGATCCTTTCATAATACGCAGGCGCTTGCAGGATTCCACGAACATTCTGTGAGATTAATAATGTTTGGTTAGACATATACACAGAGACAGAGACACCGAAACAACAACGTAGTCATGTCCACATGAATTCACAGAGACAGAAACATGGTAAATAAGATAAAGACTCACTCCCAGGGTACATCACCGACGAGCATCCAGTCTCCATCTTTGTCTTCGTAGGTGGGTACGTAATCAGAGCCGTTGAGAAAATCAATCAATTTGGTCTCGTTCATGAAGTCTTTCATGCCTTGGGATCCACACTTGTCAATGGTGAATGAACTGAACATTTTTGCAAGGGAATCCGACAGCTCTTGGTAGCTCTTGTACACCTTCAGATCTACCTTACGAAGATAGGGAGCACCGTCCATGCTCACCTTAACAAAAGCTGCTCCTATGTTTATGTTCCCACTGTTGCTGCTGCTACCTTTTACCCCCTCTTTGATGTTGTTACTGTTACTGTTACTGTTACTACCCTTTTGAACATTGTTGTTAACGATGTTCTTTCTGAATGACCTCACAGGAGGCCAACCCACCACTTGTGCCCTGTAACGAAAATTCACCAGAGTTAAACTGTATCATAAGAATAGCTGCATAATTTGACGGTCAAGGCACGGAAACAATTGTTAAGAGCCGTGTGGTTTGAAACTTTGAGTTTAATAATATAATAATTGGTTGTGTTGGGCACATGCTTTTGGAATTAACATTAATGTTAGGCGATGGGACAGGTGCGTGGACTATCCTTTTCCTTTTTGGCCTTTGCTGGTTTGAGTGAGAAATTGTTGGGTGGTTGAGAAAAGGTAAGATTCCATGTGTCCTGTCTTTTTCCTCTGTCTACCCGACAACGAACCATGCCATCCGCAAAAGCAATCCACCCAAAACCTCCTCCTCCATCACCCCTTACTTTTTCTTGCTTAACATCTCCACGACACTTTCCCTTTCCTCACTAACCTAATTAATTGCATCTTCACTTTCTCACTTTCCACCTTTCATTCCAAGAACCAAAAACCAATCTCCAAACCCTAATTGCTAATTCAATATAACCTAATTTCTCATTATACATGTGTTAAACCAAAAATATCATATCATATCCTCCATTAATCTTCCTTGGAAAATTCTAAACAAGACATTAAGTTACGTAACACAATCACCTCTATTCTCTATCTCGGATTAACTCAACACAATTTCCATCTCAGAGTTAGGCAATAACACGACCTTTTCATTATCTGTCTTACCAGTATTAATAACCACAGTACCAAACGAAATACCTTTTGTATTATTATTTTCCACATGCATTAATTAAGCACAAGCATACAATAATCAAATCAGTAACAAAAAGGAATAAAAAAACTGTTATGTAGCGCGAGAAATCATTCCCAGTAGTAGCATGCAGTAAAAAAATATATAAAACTGTGATTCAATTCAGTTCGGTTCATGTTATTCCAGACCATACAATAATTTTTCATGATTCGAATCAGAGATTGAAGAGGAAGGAGGAGAAACTAACTTTGCAGGTGGCTTTGCTGGGTCCTTGACAGGAGGAGGAGAAGGTGTAGTGATGTTAGCAGCAGCAGCAGCGGAAGCGTTGTTCTCTTTGGCGATTTCAGAAGAGGAAGAGGCGGAGACATTGTTTGAGGTTGAGGAAAGGTTAAGCTTCAAATCCACGCTACCGCTGGTTGTATCGGAAAACCCTCTCTTTCCGGTAAAGGAGCCGCCGGAAGTGTTTCTGATGAGCGTGGACTCGCCGTCGTTTGCACTCAGCGGCAACCCGAGTCGCAACTCGGTTTCTTCGAAATCGATCATCTTGTACTTGTCACGCTCTGCCTCCATAGCACTAGTCATCATTTAACTACTTAATTAAGTAATTAATTAATTAATTCGGATTAACCACGACACGAACAGGTTCGGAGTTCAGAGTTAGTTGGTGTTGGAACAGAGTGCGTTTGATTGGGTGCAGAAACCTAAATACTATGTTTGATGTGTGGGGAGAAGAATTGAATTGAAAGAAAGAGGGAGTGTCTGGAATAAGGTTTTGGTGATATATGATGAGAGTGTGGTGTGTTGCAGGGACATCGGGCGGTGGATATGATCCCACGTGTGAGAGATTCTGATGGTTGGATTTTGCGCTGGTTGTCGGGTGGTGACGTCATGGATGATGTCATAAAAATGGGAATAATTGAGTTTGGTTATACCCTCCTTTCATTTGTTTACAAGGCTCCACAGACACACACACCAATTATTAATCCCAGTTTGCTGAACATGGTAAAGCAGAAAAATATGTGCTGAACACAATCATTCATCATTGTCCTTTTGATCAGTAATATGTTTTTAAACTCTATGTAAGTAAAAGAAGAAAAACATAATGTGGATAATTGTGTTATCCTATCGTTTTTAAACATAATGTTGTATTTTTAATCTTAATAAAAACACTGGTTTTTGTTTCTAGTAAAGTTCGGCAAAAACGATAGCTTTTGTTTACTTTTCAAATTTAAAAAAAAATGCAGAGAATGTGAGAAATATATATATATATATATATATATATATATAAAAGCAAATTAATGCATTACAGATTTTTTACTTTTACATTTAAAATAACCGATGATCTTACCATCATTTATATAACAATTCTTAATGGTGATGCCCAATGTTGTATTCTGAAAGGTCTATAAATCTTATAAATCTTAGTTTGGAATAATATGTAATATTGTATTATACTTAGGCAAATCTAAACAATTATCCGGTCTTTATCGTTTATGTTTAGTTTTATTATAAAAAAATAGACGGATGGTTAACTGAACAAGAAATCACACATAATGACTCAGACCACCTATTACACAGAATAACGAATAATGAAGAGTCGCTAATTTCAAACTTAAGAAATTACAGCGAGGCCTCCAATATCAAACTCATTGACATAGGGCTTGGACTTGGCCTAGACTCATTCAGAGCCTGAACTTTAGCCCAAAATAATAAAAAGGGCTCAGCCCATAACAAGGAAAGAATATAATTAATGACTCTATAAATACACGTGGATCCTAAGAATGTACGTTTTCATCAATTCACTAATATGAAATTTGACTTTTGAGAGTCTTTGCTGATTTGATTGTGGAAGTCTTTTTTGCAGGTAACCCCTTAAGGGCCCAAACCGCCAACATTAGGAGAAGACACATTCAAGCCAAGGAATAACCAGTCTAAGAAGTCAGTGATTAAGGTAAGATATGATCTGTGTTCCCTGAGATATTGTTTCTGTAGAAACAAATATAAGTATGGATATATTTAACTAGTCCAAATAAATTGGAGATGATGAAAAATATAATGTAATAAAAATATATAATATTTTTTAAACTTTTTTTTATAATTATACCTAGTTTTTGCATTCTTTATTGTTTTAGTAAATAGAGATGATGACTTTCTTAATAACATTTGGTGTTTTTTTGTCTTTTTCTTATCATTATTTTATCCTTTTAAAGTGAGTATCATTTTTGGTTTTATAATTTTTAATCTTTATACTAAAATTAATATTTAAGTCCTTAATTTTTGTCTCGAATTTTTGTAGTTTATTTTGTCCTAGTTAATCATATTATTAGAATTAAATATATTATTCAGTATATTTGTTTCAGATACATATTTATTCATGTTTAATTATGATATAATTTTTTTATATTTATATAAAACATATGTGTTCCATTTTTCTTTTGTTAATATCTGCACAGTTCTATTTATATTTTTAGTTAGTCTTATGTAATAAGTTTTATTCAGAATAGGTAAAAATCTTTCCTATCTTCACATATTTTTCTATTTAAGTGCTAAAACTTATTTTAAGATAATTTGAAATCCTATCTATCATTACATAACATCCAAGTCTTTGAACGACAATACAATACTTGTATTAAAATAGGGTAGAATCGTATTTATGATTATAGAATCCCAAATCTCTAAGCAACAATTTATTTTAGATTGGCTACAATCCTACATATCACTGCATTTTATAAACATTATATGAAGAATCATATTATAAATATGATTGAGCCTTTTTTATGTGTGTTTAACCAATATTTAACACTTAATCATTTTACTAGTATTAAATTATAAAATTATGGATTTTTATTCTTGGATTTGGGATTGGGAAACTATATATCGTCATAGGAATGATTTCGATGCCTTAGAAAGTATTTTATGCATTTAATATCATAGGAATTATATATGGATGTTAACGAGATGATTAAGGTCCAAACATTATGTTCATATATTATTAAGAATTATACTAGGTATTATGTGAACACTCGAATATTTTTTTTAATATTTGCGGACATTTATGGATATTTGTGTGTATTTACAAAAAAAAAATCTAAAAATATTTAATAAAATATTTTAATCATAAATTTAAATAAAATATAATACATCATTATTATAAGTTTTAACTACAGTTCAAATAAACTCAAATTCATACAAGTCTAATTAAAATTACAAAAGTAAATATTGAATTAATTTAGCATAATTGAATTTTTCTAATTAGTGCTCGGCTACTATGATAAATTAGAGTTTAGCGGACACAAATATCCATAGATACGAATATTATGATACTCGTATTGAATTTTATCAACATACAAATATAAAAAATACGCGTATCCGTTATCCATAAATATTCATTTATAATATTTATTTTCTACCCATTGTTATCTACAAATATATGTGGATACAAGTTTTGTTAACATTCCTATTATGGAGTCACTCAAAGTTGAGTTTGTACTCTTGTAAGAATTATAACTCAAGAGTAAGAAATAAATCTCTGAAAATAAAAACTATATAAAAGTATGACCATAACATCAAAACTATATTAATTAAGTAGATGAGTTAAAAATATATAAGAATAGTGAAGTCAAACAATAAACCATTAAAATGTAAAAAATTTAAGTAGAAGTTTACTTCTCCATAAACAAAAAACAAATTAAACAAGATATAAAAAATTTATAAATTTATTATTTTAAATTTTAGTGTTGAAAGTGGTGTCAATTTTTGTTCTATTTGGTTTAAATCTCATAAATATTGAATCTATAGTTTTTTTTTCTAATCAACAATGTTAACTGTTAACATTAATCAATTAGAAGTTAAATTCATAATCATTTGTGCATTTTCTTTTAAAACGATCAAATTAACCTTTTATCTCTTAAACGTTAGAAAAGTTAAACTCACAATATTTCTTATCTTTCTTTTTAACTTTATTATTAAATCAATCTTATATTTCCACAAAAAATTATCTTATAAATATTTCTTAAAAAATCTATCAATAATACAAAAACTGATATTTTCTCCTGATAAACTACTAAGATGAGTATATACACATAAAGAATCCTAACTATGAACATTTTTTTTAGTAAAAGTAACACTATAAGTAAATATCTTAATTGAAATATTAGTGTCGGTTCGAGTTCTATACTATGTAAGTTTGATAAGGTATTATTAACATTGAATCTCTTTTGTAAATTCTCTCTTAAAACATCTATCAAGAAGACATACTAAATGTTGTAATGTAGGTATGAGAAATAATCCAGATAAAATTGAAGTGGAAAGTCATGAAAATGGTGCGAATTTTGTTTGTAATGGAAGATTGTGCAGAAGAAAAAAGAGTGAGAGAGAGAGATAAGTGTTAACTAAATATAATATATATATTGTGATGTTTGTTTGGCATTAAATCTTTTTCAATCTTTTTATCATACTTATCCTTTCTCCACTTTGCGTGGCCGCCATCTAAAGCGGTCCCCTACGGAGGGTCCAACCACTGTTCTTCTCCAAAAGCTTCACTGTTCTCAGCCATGCCTCCAAACATTCATTATTTTAATTCGAATTTTGTGTAAGAGAACTTTAAGCCTAATTCAATCTAACATATTTTTTACATTGAAGTATATTTATTTTGTGGATAAAATAAAATGTTTAAAAATTTTTATTAGAATAGACTCTAACTTGATTCTGATACCATATTAGAAATGAATTTTAAGTCTAATTCAATCCTACAAATTTATAAAATAAAATTTACACCTTACTTGTATATTATAAAATGATCTTACTGATCGACACGATACTTTCTAACGTGATTTCAATAATAACTACTCTTCACCTTCAACAAACTCTTTACTTTTCATTTCAATCCAATACTGTAATAACTTCAAAAAGTTCGTGCCCACTTCTCATAGTGCGTCTTTATCTATATCTCATTTCTCTGCATAATTATTCATTCATGCCCAGATGATAATTAATTAGGTCAAATCCACTTTATCTTTCTAAGACCCAAAGATCCTTTTTTTAATCTATGGGTCGGATTTGAACTGCATAAACTTTAGTTAAGTTGCAGAAAAAAATTCATGAGCTTTACCCTATCAAACATAGTGTAAGAAACAGATAATTGATAAGACTTGAGTTGCAGCTGACAGTGACCGGTGACAAGACATGGTTCACAAGTTCAGAATTGGAACCAGAGCATACCTTGCTGTCCAACGTTCTTCATATTAATAAACATTTTCGATAACCTATTTTTGTTCGATAAAACCTACATATTAATTGATCATGTTTCAAGAATTTTCATTTTCAGGATGGTAGATCTGAAAGGTTTGGGGTCGTAACACAACACAGTGCTCTCACTGTGATGTTGTTTTCGTTCCTTTTCTTGTTTGTCTTTTTTTCTCTTGCATGCATTTGGAAAAGTTAACCTAAAAAAGGTGAAAACACCTATTTTTTTGAAAATGACAAATTATGAAAAGCGTCGATTTGCCTAAAATCTTCGGACATGGTCGTATCGTATGTTGTTTTACTCGTAAAGGTTTGTAAAATGTCTGTGTTACTCCAGCTGGGTGTAGCTACAGAGGGCCATGGTCTTTAAATGCTGCAAATTACCAAATCCAATGCAAATGCATGCACTGCACCAAACGAAACCCTAAGGGGCCAATCGAGTTAATGTGAGGGTGGAAAAGTGAAGGTGTGTGAAGAAGAGCAACAAAGAACAAGAAAACAAGAAGAACGTAGAAAATGACATGAACGACGATGATGATGATGATGGTGCAGTTACTAGGAGCGGAAGCAGGTACGAGAGAGAGGCCCAAACCCAATGGGCATTCAAGCCCCCTCGTGTGTCCATTGCATGGGCCCATCTACTACATTCCTAACTGTCTCCTCAACATCCCAGGGCCCACACCGCTGCATTCAATTCAATTTTAAAACACTTTTATGCCACCACACGTGTGCCATTTATGATCTGATGTTGATTTTGTTTTTGGTATTTTGCTCCTCTCTTTTCCTTTTTATTTTGCTTTCTTCTGATTGATTTCTTTATCCACGTTCCAACTAATGTATTCAAATTTCTCCATTTTCATTTTCTTTTTTTAATGCATTTAATATCAACTTGACGTATAATTATTAAGTCAAACAAAATATATGCAATAAAATCGTACCATAACTACACTTCGAAAGTACAATAATGTTTTTTTTTTTACTTTTTCTTTCTATTATCTTCTACAAATAAACAAAAATATATTGAAAACATAAAACACATTTACTATTTAGTGTATAAAAGAATGGAACAATGTTTTGAATATATTTAAAATTATGCTTACATAATATGGATGAACATTCTTAAAATTGAGCATATTTTACCGATTTAAGCAACTAATATCAGTTGCTAATATATAAATTAATTTGATGCTCTATTTTTTTTATGTCCTCGTAGATGTGATTCAAATTGTATATCATTTTCTAGTTTAAATATTGAGATAATGATTATGTTCCTAATGTTCAATTCTATTATGAAAAAAATAACATTGTGAGTTCATGACAAAATGAATGACATTAGCTTTTATGTTAATAATGGTATCATTGTGTCACAAATATATTTGACAAGGTTGTGAAAAAATTGATATGTTAAAATATTTAATAGTTTCACATACTTTAAAGATAATGTAAATATACCTTTTATTTAATAGTTTCAAATTTTAAAGTGAATAAAATCTCATACATAATATTAACTTTAGCGATCAAAAAACTTAATGTTTTATTTAAAAAATAAAGACACAAAAAACAGTTACTAAATAAACAAAAACATTTATTAAAACAGCTGAAAAAATGCAAAATATGTTATTTAAAAGGTTAAAAACTTTCAAAAAGAGGCTTCCTAGCGTGATTTAAAAAGAAATACAATGAACCTAAAATCATGCTTCAACACAAAAAATCATATTAAAAAAAATGAAACTGGGGCACAATTTAAAAATAAATCAAATTGTGCTTCTAGACACTATTTATCTAAGAAAAAAATGTTTAACTATACGATTAGAGTTTGGAAAAGTTCGTTAAAGTTAAAGTCATGTCTGAAAACATTACTTTTAGTCATACTTCTAAATACAATTTATCTATATCAATGAATTATTTAAAATTTACCAACTTCACTAAAATCACACAAAATTTACAGCATTTCAATATATTCCTCGTATATTTTCCTCTCAAACTATCATTTAGAAAATTATGAGTACAAACTATTTATATAAGTATGCAATGTTTTATAATTGTTAACATTTGTTGTGTGTCTTTTAAACTTAATTGAAATACTGTGGTGTATTTAGTCGTACATTTGCGTGTATTTAGATAATGAACACCTGGTATTTTACTTTCATTTTTGGTATTACAAATCTATATAAAAAGTAAAAACGATATATATATATA
>Ga0214542_1013106_pt1 | contig 10207 bp, 12 predicted proteins | sample CNSS1metaG_FD_160096 | JGI IMG/M metagenome (GOLD analysis project Ga0214542, IMG submission 160096) | Root nodule microbial communities from cowpea collected in UCLA plant growth center, Los Angeles, California, USA - CNSS1 | ecosystem: Host-associated > Plants > Roots > Nodule | place: USA...
TTTTTGAGCAGATAATCGATTATCAGAAGTAATAATCGATTGTTCCAGTGCTTTCTTGAAAAAAATTGTTCAGCTCAGGATAATCGATTATTCCAAGTGATAATCGATTATCATTTTGATATTTCGAGAAATACTAGAATTTTCTTGTACAATACTGCTTCTAACTTAATCTAATTACATTTTACACGATAGCTTTAAACATAATAACATGTAGTCTTCATATTGTCTTCCAGATGGCTTTCAGGCTTCTTTTATCATCATCAAAATCTTGCTTCAGCATTTAGACTTGTATTGCTTTTGCCAACAGAGTATTCCAAGTAGTACAAATGCATGTATGGGGTCCTAACATCGGAGTGGAGTGTAGAGAAATCTGTACTTGGCGGGGTTCTGATATGGAGCCTGGCTGCGAGGTCCAACTTGCCAGGCGATAGCAGCAGAACAGAGAATCTGCATAGCGGGAGGCGTCTGGCGATGAGATGTATTCTGCCAAGCGGTAGTGAGAACAACAGCAGGGTCCAGAACGTTGGCGCCTAGCGGTGGGGGCTGACCCGCCAGGCGGTGGCTGTTAAGTTTACGTGTTTTGAGGCGTTGTGTGCCTGGCGGTAAGCGTCACCAGCCAGGCGGTCTGGGAGTTGGCAACCCCTGGCGGCATGTGTCACCCGCCAGGCGATTCGTACTGCTGCAGCTTGGAGTTTGGTTGTGTAATTGTGATCTACAAGGTGTCTAGCAGTGCTTTAAAGGTGAGTTTGCTGGTGTTCCTTGAGTTGTGGCTCGGAACGTATCCCTTGAGTTGTGGCTCGGGATAGGGGTTAAGCACGTGGTATTCCTTGAGTTGTGGCTCGGAATAGCATCTCCTGAGTTGTGGCTCAAGATGGCGGATGAACACGAGGAACCCTTGAGTTGTGGCTCGGGTTGGTGAGTGTTGCCGGTGTGAGTGTGCTGGTTGTGGCCAGTACGGATGGGTCTTGGTAGTTGGCTGACGAGTTTGGTAGTCTTGGGACGATATGGACTATGTTCATATATGGGAACTCTACCTGGCGTTACGATGTATGATTCGTAGCATTGTTTCCCGCACGTGCTCTATCGGTTGTGGCCGATAGGTACGGTAGCAAGTCACCTTGAAGTAATCATTAGACGATGTACAACACGAATAATCTGATTGGGGGTCAGATGGTAGGAATTAAAGTATAGAACAATGTGGGGTGTTAAGTTATGTATAGTGATATGTGTGTACGTATGTATATATATATATATATATATATATATATATATATATATATATATCTGTAAAAACTATATATTTTTTATCTGTTAAGCTCACCCTACTTGCGTGTGTTTGGCGATGATCGTGTACACGATGCACGGGAGCAGATATTGTTGATGCAGGTGGCTCAGGTGAAGCTTAGTCGCGGAGAGGGGATAGATTCGGGAAATTCTTATGTTTTCTTTTATTTGCTTTTGGAAACAGTTGTAAACCCTGATGGGTGATTTTATAACCTTGTTCTTTTGGTTTTTGTAAAGGATGGTTATGAACATTATTGGCTCATTTAATAAATTTTAAATTTTCCCGCGTTTGGGAAAAAAGAGGTATTATTAAATGTGCTGTTTTTTTATTTACTTCTTTTATTTTATTTATAAATCTGTAATATCCTAACGGGATGTTACATTTGGTATCAGAGCAATGGTTTTCAAAAATGATTTTTGGGGTCTTTGGGGAGTGAGCTTACCATGTTACGCTTGCGTGACTATTTGCTTGTATTGTTATATTATTTTTGGATATGAAATCCTAATTTGAGATGTCTTTGTGAACAGCTATAATATGTGGCGTGCACAAGCTATGGCTAACAGAAGGAGAAGGAACACTGCTGAAGCTGATGACATAGCTCAGGCGATCCATCGCATGGTGGATGCGATGCAGCCCATAGCAGCGCCACCCAGAGCTGTAGTGGCACCTACCAGGCCAGTAACTATAGAGGATTTCATGAAACATAGGCCGGCCAAGTTCTTTGGCAAGGCTACTCCTGATGAGGCAAATGCTTGGATGAGGGAGTGCGAGAAGATTTGCGAGGTGCTGGAATGCACAAATGGTCAAAGGCTGTTGTTTGTCACCTTTCTTCTGGTGGCAGATGCAGAGTATTGGTGGCAGGGGATGCAGAGGCTGATGCAGAACCGTGGAGAGGAGGTGACTTGGGCTACCTTCAAGACGAGGTTCCTGGAGAAATATTTCCCGGACAGTGCGAGGCATGAGAGAGAAGCAGAGTTCCTCACGTTGCAGCACGGAACCATGACTGTGGAGGCTTACATCGAGAGGTTTGAGTACCTTGCACGTTTCTACACTCCAGTGGTCACTGAGGAGTGGAAGTGCAGGAAGTTCGAGGGTGGACTAAAACATGAGCTGCGTAGATTTTTGGTACCTCTCAAGATCAGAGAGTTCCCAGTTTTGGTCGAGCAGGCCAAAAAAGTTGAGCAGCTGGAGATGGGGCCCAGCCGAGCAGCCCGATCACAAAAGACTGTGACAGACACACGTTAGTAGAAGAAACCATATAGCAGGTCATCGACTACCTCCAAGAGGCTACAATGCTATAACTGTGGCGGAGAGCACTTGAGGAGAGATTGTACTAGACATGCCAGCAGTACAGGTGGAGGCAATAGCACTGGTAAGTGCTACGTGTGTGAGCAGATTGGACACTTTGCATGTCAGTGTCCTAACAGAAAACCAGCTAGGGGTGCACCAGCCAAGAAACCTGTTGGAGATCGGCCCAGAGTACCAGGGCGTGTATTCACCTTGATGACTACAAAGGCAACCCAATCAGGTAACTTATTGCAGTTCTTGTGTTTGTTATGTGACCACGAGGTTGTGGTGTTATTTGACTCAAGAGCCACCCATTCATTCGTGTCTAATGAATGTGTGAGGAGGCTCGGGCTTGTGATGCGAGAGCTGGAGTGCGAATTGATAGTCGCGACGCCAACATCTGGAGAGGTATCCACCACTTCTGTGTGTGTGTGGTGCCCCATGGAGGTGGCAAGCCGCAGGTTCAAGCTGAACCTTATTTGTCTGCCGATAGAGGGTTTGGACGTGATTCTGGGCATGGACTGGCTGTCGAGCAACCATGTTGTCATCGATTGCGGACGGCGTAGGGTAGTGTTCCCAGATACAGCAGGTTTGGAGTTTATCTCGTCTAATCAGGCGGTGAAGGAGATTGAGGCTGGAGCTACATGTTATATGATAGTGGCTCATGCGGAGAGGATGAGTACGGCCGAGAAAATCAGCAGGATTCCGGTAGTGGATGAATATGCAGATGTCCTTCCGGATGAGATTCCAGAGTTGCCGCCTAGTAGGGATGTTGATTTCTCCATTCACCTCATCCCTGGCGCAGTGCCAGTTTCTATGGCACCGTACAGGATGGCGCCTACTGAGTTAGCCGAATTAAAGAAACAAATTGGGGATCTAGTTGAGAAGAAGTTCATCCGACCGAGTGCATCACCGTGGGGAGCACCGGTTCTGTTAGTGAAAAAGAAATATGGTAGCTCCAGGTTATGTGTTGATTACCGGTAGCTGAACAAGTTAACAATAAAGAATAAGTACCCGCTGCCGAGGATTGATGACCTGTTGGATCAACTAAAGGGAGCTCTGGTGTTCTCGAAAATAGACTTGAGGTCTGGATACCATTAGATCCTAGTTAGGCCAGAGGACGTACAGAAGACTGCTTTTAGGTCACGTTATGGGCACTACGAGTATGTGGTGATGCCATTTGGGGTGACCAATGCACTGGCCATATTCATGGACTACATGAATAGGATTTTTTCGGCCATATCTAAATCAGTTTGTGGTAGTGTTCATCGACGATATCCTGATCTACTCTGAGAGTAGAGAAGAACATGTAGAGCATCTGAGGGTGGTGTTGAGGATCCTTCGAGAACATCAATTGTATGGGAAGTTATCGAAATGTGAATTCTGGTTGGAGGAAGTACAATTCTTGGGCCATATGATCTCAGCCCAAGGGATAGTAGTTGATCCGGCTAAAACCGAGACAATGGTGAAGTGGGAGAGGCCACAAACAGTGACAGAGGTGTGGAGTTTCCTGGGTTTGGCAGGATATTACCGACGATTTGTGGAGGGTTTCTCCAAGATGGTGAGTCCCCTGACACAGCTCACCAGAAAGGACCAACCCTTTTCGTGGATGGATGAGTGTGAGGCCTGCTTTGAAGATATGAAGAGAAGATTAAATACCGCACCAATACTGGCGATCCCTGACATGACTATTATGTTTGAGGTATACTGTGATGCCCGTATTAGGGGTTGGGTTGTGTGCTGATGCAGGATAAACGACTTGTGGCCTATGCATCGAGACAGTTGAAGGTGCATGAGAAAAATTATCCGACACACGATTTGGAGTTAGCGGCAATTGTGTTTGCTCTTAAGACATGGAGTATGGGGCGCAGTTTCAAGTATTCAGCGATCATAAAAGCTTAAAATATCTATTTGATCAGGAAGAGCTGAATATGAGGCAAAGGCGTTGGATGGAGTATCTAAAGGACTACGACTTTGAGCTAATATACCACCCTGGTAAAGCTAACATCGTAGCAGATGCCCTGAGTAGGAAGAGAATTCATGTGTCAGCTATGATGATTAGAGAGTTGGAGCTGATAGAACAGTTGCGGGACATGAATCTGGGGTTGGATATGGGGGCAGGACAGATATGGTGCAGTATGCTGAGGATCACGAGCGAATTCCTAGATGAGGTTCAAGTGGAACAAGGTACAGGAGCTGCAACAGATCATTAGTGAGTTGAGCACTGAGAAGAGGAAGGATTTCCGGATGGGCAGGGACGGTATCCTATGATTTCGGGAGAGAGTGTGTGTTCCTAGTAGTAGAGTCTTGAGGAAGATGCTCCTAGATGAGGGGCATGAGAGTCGTCTTAGCATACACCCTGGTATGACTAAGATGTATAAAGATTTGAAAGCTACTTTCTGGTGGACGGGTATGAAGACATATGTGGCTGATTACGTCGCTTCCTGCTTGGTATGTCAGAAAGCGAAGATTGAGCACCAGAGACCATGGGGTATGTTAGAGCCTCTGGACATTCCATAGTGGAAATGGGACAGCATTTTCATGGATTTCGTCACACACCTCCCGAGATCAGTGAGAGGGCATGACTCAATCTGGGTGATAGTAGACAGATTGATGAAGTGTGTTCATTTTCTGCCGATTAATCAGAAGATGAATATGGATAAGCTGGCGGATTTGTATGTCAAGGAGATTGTCAGGTTACATGGGGTGCCGACGAGCATTGTGTCGGACAGAGACCCAAGGTTCACGTCAAGGTTTTGGCAGTCATTGCAGAACGCTTTGGGTACTCAGCTAAGAATGAGCTCTGCCTACCATCCTCAGACCGATGGACAGTCTAAGCGGACTATACAGTCATTGGAGGACCTGCTAAGGACATGTGTTTTGGACCATTTGGGTACATGGAGTGATGTGCTGCCGCTGGTAGAATTTACTTATAATAATAGTTATCATTCCAGTATTGGAATGGCCCCCTACGAGGCCCTATATGGTAAAAGATGCAGGACACCATTGTGTTGGCAGCAGGATGGCGAGGCAGTGGTGCTTGGACCAAAGTTCTTACAGCAGACCACTAAGAAGGTGAGGGTGATTCAGGATCGAATGTGTGCAACTCAGAGCAGGCAGAAATCTTATGCATATAAGAGGAGGCCGCTTGAGTTTGAGGCAGGGGACCACGTGTTTCTTCGAGTGACTCCTACTGTAGGCATTGGCAGGGCACTTAAATCGAGGAAGTTGACACCTCGATTCATCGGGCCATATCAGATCGTGAGGAGGATTAGTCCTGCAGCATATGAGATAGCTTTGCCACCGCACTTGGGAAACTTGTATAATGTTTTCCATGTGTGACAGCTGAGAAAATACATAGCCGATCCTACGCATGTTCTGGAGGATGATGATATGCAGGTACGGGAGGACTTGACCATCGGGGCCGGACTAGTGAGAATCTTGGATTCTCAAGTAAAGCAGCTCAGAGGGAAGGAGATCAGAACTGTGAAGGTGCTATAGGATGAGGCAACTCGGGAAATGACATGGGAGATGGAAGATGTCATGAGGCGGTCCTATCCTCATCTTTTCACTAATAAGTTCTCTTTTACGAGGACGAAAAATTTTAAAGTTGGGAGTATTATAAGACCCGTGGAATTTAATTAATTAATTAATAAATGCGGGTGGGCAAATTATTTATGACATTAAATTATGGTTGGTATGATGTGGAAAAGTACTAGCTCAAATGGTTGAGAGTACTTTGATTGTGCCTAAGGACTTGGGTTCGAGTCCTATGTATGTTAACTTTTGTTATTGTTTTATTATTTAAATCTGTGAAGTCATGTTATGGAATGATATGATGTTTGAATTGGGTTGTTAAGCATGAAATATGATTAGTTGAATTGGTTATGCTATGAAATGGTGATTGAGTGGTCATGGATTCAAACCTTGGAAAATTCAAACTAATATCTTAATTTTTTGGTGTTTTGGCTTGGAATTGAATATGAAAGGTTGGGGAGAAAACCCTAGAGTGGGCAGCAGAGAGGTGGCTGGAAAATGGCCATAAGGATGTGGTAAATTGCATTTAACAACTCAATTATGACTTAATTTTTGGGTATAGTAATTAACATAGTTTTAGACACCCTTTAAAAAGAAGGATTTGGCTTAAAGTTAGGGTTTTTGCAAAACTGAGAGTATACCAGAAGATTAGGCACGAAAATCAGAGAGATTGGTGAGGTGGAGTGAGGTTCTGAAGTCAAGTGAGAGCACACCAATTCTTAGCAAAAGGATCCAGGTTAGGGGAGTTTTACTCGCTTATACATATGTGCATGAATATCTGTATGATTGAATGTTTATTTGAATGTCTCTGTCGGGTTAAAGATGTATAATTTCATGTTTCTAGAAATTTTCCAGAAACCGCCTGGCGGGTCTTCAAAGCCGCCAAACGGCTCATACCTTATTGCACGATTTTGGGTTCCTGGAGAAGGAACCGCCTGGTGGCACATGCCTGGCCGTCAGGCGGCCCATAGGAGATCTTCATTTTTTTTGGGTTGGGATGAAGCGCCTGGCGGTAGCGAGTGAACCGCCAGGCGGCGCGAGCGGGTTCTGGCTCGGATCAACATTTTTGGTGATCTGGATGATTTCTGATCGGTGGGAAAGCTATTTGTGGTTATTAATAGATGAATTCGATATTGTATGATGTGCATTTTTACGCATTAGTAGGTATAAGTGAATGAAACAGTGATTAAATGTCAAGGGTTGGAAAGCGGGGTACAATTAGGGTATAATTGTTATGATCCTTGCGGGGTACATTGGTATTGAAATTGGAGGGCTGTAATTCTTGGATTTGTTATGCCAAAATGGGGGAGATTGTATTGAGGCAGGTGATAGGGAGTGAACGGGAATGTTGGCGAGGGTGAAAGAAACCAAAGTGGTTCTCAGGTCTGATACACCGCCTGGTGGGAGACAAGTTACCGTCAGGCGGCAGCATTACATCAGTGGCACGATGGAATATTGGTTGGACTGGTTCGGGCTGGATGTGGTATAGTTTGTGCATTTTGCGAATAGTAGTGGACGTGTAGGAATTTGGATGTGAGATGAATTGGACGCTTAGGAGAGTGGAGATGTAAGTACGGTTAATAAGGTGTGGTGAATTATAGGTGGAATAAGGAAGAGAACTCTGACAGATAAGTTTTATGGCTAAAATATACCCGCAGTGGGGTGAGTATTCTTTGGTCAGGTTGGGTATCAGAATAGGGGCACATCCTGTGAGCTTAATGCAAGAATTAATCATACTATGATCAGTCTATGATATACAATGTATATGTGTGATCATTTTTGACCATTTTTTACTTTGGCTAAAAGCTTACCCTTTTTTATCTCAATCTTATAGGTCTTGATTCTACATTGGTGCGTGTCCCACCGTTTTTATCTCAATCTTATGTGTCTCGATTCTACATTGGTGTGTGTCCCACCGTTGACACAATATCTTCAACAAATTCTTATCTATTGGCTCCTCCTCCTCAAGTAAATATGGATTTCATCCAACACTCACAATCACTAGCTAATGTAAAACTCAATTGATGAAACAGAAATTCTACCATGAAATAGAAATTATTGATCTATAACAAGTTATAAAACAATTCTACCATGAAGTAGAAATACATCATCTCTTTGTTGTACCTTTTTTCACACTATCACTTGGTATGAGAAAAATATTCTATCACTTTTTTTTGCAGTTTGTTATCCTACACGTTTTTACAAATTGATTTTCAAATACTTTGATTTTTTTCTTGGATCCAAATTACAGGACTTCAAAAATAATATAATTTCAAATTTCATATTAACTTCTTAAGACGACTTTATATTAGCCTAACTAACGTCTTATTTCAAAGATAAATTAACTTCTAAAAACAACTTTATATTAGTCAAACTGAAGTCTTTTTCTAAGTTTTATTGGTGTAAGGCCCAGTTTTTCCTACCCTAATATTTTAAGGGCTGCCTTACAACTGTTGGGCCTAAAAGTTGGCCCAAAGGATAAAAACCACTCTTAGTCTGTCCTAGCTCACACTTTCCACTCATTTCAGAGAACCTTGAACTACAGCTGTCAACCTCCCCGCTAGGGTTTGCTTCCGCTATTACATTGAGCTAAGAGGACTTGTTGCTCCATGTAAGTATCCCTTCCTAGTTCATGATGGTTCCCCTTTAATCACCTTTCGTATTCCCAGTTAGGATCCTCTATTAACCCCATCTACTAGTTTTGTTCCACCTTTATTTCAGCCCTGTAGTTCATCTCTAGAGTTGTTGTGCTCGTGGTCGTGCCGTTAAGGTCCTTGCTAAACCTTTTTCCAGGTACGAGGAAGTTAGGGTTTTGGGTCTTGAATGATTTTTGGTTGATTTAGAGTATGTTTGTGTTGTATGATATATATGATTGTGATGAATGTGTGAATTGCATTGTACTGTTATTTGGGTGCGAACATGTGACTGTTGCAGGAGAAACAGTGGCGAGATCTGTCACTCTCGCCTAAGCGAGACTAACTCGCCCAGGCGAGACTTGCAGGAGCAAACTCGGGGTTTCACGAACTCTCGCAGGTGGAGAGCTCTGGTTTTGAGCGAGGCACTATCTCGCTCAGGCGAGAGCCACTCGCCTAAGCGAGGAGGAATGAAAGCTTTGGGACGCTGCTGTGGTTTAGCCCAGGCGAGGGACCTCACTATTAGGCGAGAGGTTGTCTCACTCAGGCGAGGCAGGGCTCGCCTAAGCGAGCCTGCGAGAACCTCCCAGCACTGGTCGCGATCTCGCCTAAGCGAGGGTTCACCGCCTAAGCGAGAGCACCCCTCTCGCCTGAGCGAGGGCTCTTGGCTTGAGCGAGATCCGCTGCAAGTTGTGTGTTTTCTTCAATTGGTAATTGGATGGTTTGATTTATGAGCTATTCTGTATGATGCATGAGGCTTGTGAAATGAAATGCATGGTATGATCTATGGTTATAAATTGGATAGATGTGATTAAGGGATCTTGGCATGTGAAACTAATGAGTGGGTTAGAAATTAAAGAGGCATGGTATTGGTATGAGATGAGACCCTATACTCATGGATTTGGGAATGACCAGTGGTATGGATTCAACATGTGGTACGAATGAGAATTGATTTTAGGGGTTAGTATGATATTATAAGCATAAGTGTTTCTCTTGTTGTTGGTTGATGTTTGGTATGGGGGTAGTGCGTAATCCCTTGGAATCTCTAGGTGAGATTTCAGGGTCGTGCTTCAGTGGTCGGGACGTAATTCCATGGCCCTTATTAGTGGGTGTCCATGGTGGTGCCTCATCTATATGGTCTAGTAAGGATTCAAGGTAAGGTTGCATCCTGACACTCTAAGGGGTCAGTTAGTCTCACTTAGAGCGGACTGACTCTCGTAGTGAGAGTAGCAGGAGCCTGAAACTCATTAAGGGCTAACCTTGTGTGTGTGGGAATGATTCATTGTAACACTTGTAACACATAGCTCGGGGGTGAGTAGCTAGGGGGTGAGCAGAGGTATTCACCACAAGTGCAAGCATCTGTTGAATCCGACCATACTATATGTATCCGGATGAGTCGAGTCAGAGTCTAGTGTATTGTTTGAGAAGTCAGAACATGTTTGGATGATATATATATATATATATA
>Ga0214542_1013108_pt1 | contig 10205 bp, 1 predicted proteins | sample CNSS1metaG_FD_160096 | JGI IMG/M metagenome (GOLD analysis project Ga0214542, IMG submission 160096) | Root nodule microbial communities from cowpea collected in UCLA plant growth center, Los Angeles, California, USA - CNSS1 | ecosystem: Host-associated > Plants > Roots > Nodule | place: USA...
AAAAAAAAAAAAAAAAAAACAGTTATACTAGGCAATCACTAAAGTTCCAATCAATATCCGATACAATGTATCATTCAAATTTTCTATAGGATGACACTTCACTTAATGGTAATTAAAATTTTTTATCATTTATTTTATGGTGTGTTTGAACGAGATAATTAATGAAGGTAATTCATTTATTTGAAAATTTTTAATTTTTTTTAAAGAAAATGAAATGTTTTAGTGAAAAAATTGAAATTGAGAAATTTTAAGAAGGTATAACATACAACTAAAATAATTGAATTTGAAATTTATTAAAAAAAGGAAAATAAAATTTTTCAAGTAGTGAAATTGTTTATTGATTAGGATAAAAAGTCAAGTCAAAAAAGTCGAGTCCGGTTAGATAGAATGTCAAGATGAGTCGATTTGGGTTGAAGGTCAACTCAAGTCGGGTCGGACTAGAATAAAGGTTGAGCTGGACTCGCTTGGTTGACCTGAAGGTAGGCAAGGCCGAAAGTTAAACTGAATCAAGATGAAGGTCAAACTAAATTGGTTCGAATCAGACTGAAAATTGAACCGGATTAACCCGAATCGATGATAATCAAGATAAAAATTGGGTCAAGTAAGTCAAACTGAAAATTAAATAAAATCAAATCGAGTTAAATTAGATCGAAAGTTAAGCCGAAAAAAATTAACATAAACTACAAATCAAAACAAATCGTATTAAATTAATAATCAAACTAAATTAATTAAACTTAAACATAAAATTAAGTTCGATTAAATTATTTTCTGGATCAAGAGTTCTGATCCATCAAACAGCTACTCTCTCGTCTAAGTAGAGGGATTCTGAATTTTACACAGAAATAGTGAGAAGATATAGCTTCCAACATGAAAAGAGAGAACCTACGCAACAAAAAAAAGTGGTGTCGGCACAATCAACTATGCGTGTCACTTTAGATATGCAGAACCTCCTCCACTCTCACTGCACCTTCCACCCAATCAATTTCTTGAATTCGCATCCACCGTCATAAAAATAGTCACAAAAAAATGTTAATGATATTTTTTTTTTCAATTAAATACAGTAATTGTGTTACTTTAGTTTTTTTGGTTTTTCAGTTTTAGTTATAATAAAAATGTCTTCTAGATTTTATAAATCTGCAATTTTAATTTTTTATATTTCTATATTTCTTAGAAAAGAGTTATGATTTGTAATTGAAGCGAGCAAGTTAAACAAAGTAGTACGGGATATGCTGGTGAGTATCAGGAATACCTTGTTTTCCTTCACCATTGGCAAGAAAAGAATTTCAACCGACACACTTTCAATAAGTCTACCAGTATTGGGAGAATGTTTTAACAAATTTGTTTATAATTTTTTTTTATAACTTCACGTTAATAATATTAAAGAACTTTTTGTATCAGATTTTAACTAGTATTTAAAATCCTTATTTCATTTAAGTTATAAAAATAATAATAATAATATGTTACACAATATGTATCCTGTCAAGAGGTTTTATTATCAATACAATACAATCATTTAAAAAATATATTTAAAAAATTTTAATATCAGACTGAATATAAATATAAAATAAATTACATTTAATTAATAACAATAAAAAAAAAGAAATAAATAAATCATGAAGTAGTTTAAAATTATTTCTACTCTGCTTTTCTTAGTCAAATAACGCAACTGACTTATATCACTTTCTCCTTTTCATTCTTTCGATAACAAAAAGCAAATAGTTAAATTTTCATGTATAGCTACTTTTGGCATCACTAAAAAAAAAATAAAAGTCTAAAATTCGGAAATAATATTATAACTAAATTGAATAAAGGAAAATAATACAATCATAAATGAATCATAAACTGATATATGTCATTAGTATTGGCATTTGACATAATTATAATTTGATATATGGATAATTTTTTTAAAACTAAAAAAATTTAAAAAAAATCAAAAGAAGTTATTTTTTTTTATAAAAGTAAAAGATAAATTAAAAAAATCAAGAACTGACACGTAACACATACGATTCAAAAATATTATAGTAAAAAGACCAAATCAACAACAATTTAATAAAAATAAAAATTTAATTAAACACAATACAAAAATAAGAATCAAATTAAATAAAAATAACAAAATTAAAAATCAAACCACATTTATATTTTATTTAAAAAAAACCCATTACATAATGTGACAGTCACTTTAGATTTTATTTTTTCTATTAAAAAGTAGTACGGTACAATTAAGTTTCAAAAGTTAGATCCGATCAAGATAAATGGTTTAAATTTTGCATCAGTAAAAAGTGTGTAACTTTTATTATTTATTTAAACTAAAATTTGTATAATAATCATTACGTTATTTAAACTGTTTAAAAACTTACAAGTAATTTGATTTTTAATTGGCTAGTCTGAAAAAGTTTACAGTGAGACATATCAAAATTAAATTCATTTAAAAAAATGCATAATCACAGGAAAAATTCGATTACTATCAATGACTTTTAGATGTAATTTTGGTTTCAATATTTTACAAAAATAAAATGCATTTATTAGTTTTTCTTTTATAAAACTTTCAATGTGTATTTTAAAAATAAAACTGTGATAGAAATTTTAGATTGCAACGCAAACAATTTTAAATCAAAATTTTGAGTTAATTCACCCTAAAAGTATTATCTGAACATACTTTACGTTTGAAACACTTTTAGTTTTATTTTTGGTTTAATTACTTTTTTCGTTTTTTTTCTAAAAAAATAAAATTCGTTCTTCGATTTTTTTAAATTTTAATTTGGTTTTGATTTTAGAAAAATTTATGCAATGTAATCTGTTTTGTTAAATTTATTTAAATGTATCAAGAATTTTTATCAAAATTGAATTTATTAATAATAATTTGTTTTATTGATATAATTAATATAATTATAGTGTTAATTTTTAATTAAAAAAATTATTATTTCGTTTTAAAATTTTAACAAAAATAATTAAATTGTATTAATTTTTTAAAAATCTGAAACCAAATTAAAATTTTAAAAAAAATTGAGGACCAATAAAACCTTTTTGGACAAAATCATAATTAAATCTTTATTATTTCATAAAGTTATAAGTTTTACAGTCCTATCTAATTTTTATTCTCAAATTATAAACATGGTATCGTTGTTGTTAGTGATAGTTTATTCTTCTTTTTCACACGTATCCATTTGGGAGGTTTACGTAATTGTCATTGAAATAATGTCAATAAATCACACTACAAAAGAGAGTCAATATTTGATTTAAAAAATGATGTATTGAAAGTTACTTGATATTTTATTTCGTTATCAACAAGAGAAGCAATAAAGAAGCATTTGCCAAAGCATCAACCACACCATCCACTTCGTACTAATGTTTGGATAAGAAACTAAAACAATAATCTACTATCTAACAACCCAAAACCCATCTAATCAATATTTAGTTAATCGAAATTCATTTAACTATTTTTTATATTTATTTAATCTATTATATTTTCACACATTGTTTTGATCTTTTCAAATAAAAAATAATTAATTTTGCAATAGACTAACTCAGGTTCTGTATGTAGAAATAAATAGAAACTTTTTTAAGTAAAAGAAAGACTTAACCACTTTCAAGTACATTAATGGTTAATTTCTTTTTATACATTAATTTGTAGTGAAGTTTGTTAATGAAGGACTATCCATTCATTTTCGCATTAAAGTTGATGCATTTATTAACAAAACAGTTTAAAAAATGATCAATTATCACTCAAACTATTTAATTTTACAGAAATATTGAAATTAGATATAAAATTGTAATACTTCATGCTTCTTTCTATATATATATATATATATATATATAATAGTTTTCTTAATGAATTGGATACCGAATCTTAACAAATGAGCATCGAATGGAGTGAAATAATGGATAAGGATAAATAAGATTTTTCAAAATAATTAATTCATGTTTATGAGATCTAAATTAAAATTTATCCAATTAACATATGATGTTAACCATAATTGTATGAATTTGAATTTAGATTGAGAGCATGTTGGAAGTCTCACATTATCTAGAGATAAGACAATTTCATAGTATATAAGTGGATATAAACCTTATGATTTTGTGTGATTGAGTTAAGTTTAAAGTCTACTTCTAACATGGTATCATAATCATTGTTTAAAAAGCTTATCCTATCGAGATTTCTGTTTCTTAAACATATAGTTTTACTCCTATTGGGTCGCTATCAAACCACTCATTAATGTTTAGTCTCACAATATGTAAATACCTTAGTGTTGCGTAAAGTGGATAAAAACCTCACTTTAAAATTGATTTTGTAATTAAATTAGACTTAAAACCTAACGTAGTTAAGTGTTTATGACTTAAGAGTGAAGGTTGTGTAAGAAACTTTATGATGATTGTGATGACACATAACAAGCATAAGCTAATTAATCCCAAGAAAGAATAAACAAGAAGGAAAGTGAAGAGATCCCAAATGTGTCATTCTCAAAAGCAAGAAAGCCAAAAGGGAAGTGCTTTGGAGAAGAGATTGTGATGCTGCTAAAACAAAAAACGCGTTTACAGCTTGTTATTCTGCCGTTTTTGCTTTAGCATTATTCTAAGAAAAACAACCCTAATAAATAATAATGGCAAAGGAAAAAGAGAACAAGATTAAAGGAAGATAGAACGCGGAATTTGAGCTTTCAAGGATCTATTCGTTGATCTGGCACGTGTTGTGGCTATCACAAAATATGCAGCACATTGTCAAGAATATCACAGAAAAAGAATAAGCAATATGAAAATGAATGGGGGAATTTAACTTGCCCTTTGGATTTTGAAGATGCTATCTCTAATCTGTGATTGCAATTTTAAACAATAAACTTTCGGTATAGTGGCCCTTCGCACACATTTATAGCAATCACAGGTTTTCGGATTTATTCCAATTTCAATGTCAAATCATATCAAATTTATCTCTCCGTAATCTAAGTTACTTGAATGTATTATCTTTCAAAAAGAAGTTGAAATATTTTTATATTATTATTTGATTATAAATGTTATATATATATATATATATATATATATATGTTTTTTAACTTGTTTTTAATTTATTAATAACACTGAAAGATGTTTGTAAAATAATAGAGAAAATAATATAAAAATATTTTAATAATAAATGTTTGAAATAGATTTTTATTAACAGAAACTCATTTTGTATAAATTATTATTTTTCTAAACTTTCTTTTTAAACTTCTTTGTTTTTTTTTAGATTTTTAACTTCGATTTTCACCCTTTTGAGAATAAAAAATCGTAGGATTGCTCCTAGTAAAGAGTTTTACGGTTTTTTTTATTTTTGGGTTTTTATGACTATCAATTTGTAAAATAGGGTTCGTTGAAATTTTTTTTGCGAAACAAGTCGTCGTGGGGGAGGACGACATTAAAGGTGAAGTCGTTCTCCCCCAAACCGGTTTCATTTTTTTTTTTTTCGAAAAAGGGGATGTCGTTAGGGTGAAGGTCGGTCGTTAGGGTGAAGGCCGGTTTTATAATATTTGAGATTGAAGTTGTTAGACCCAAAGCCGGTTTCACTTTTAGTTTTTTTTTTTTTTTAATGTTAGGCAATGAAGCGGCTGTAGAAAGGGAAACCATTCCTACGAGCACTCTCTGATAGAGGATGAGCGCTCTGTGAGCTCAACAAGATGCATCATGAAAAACTTTATCAAGGATCTTTTTGTGCTTTGAGTTGATTCAATCAAATTTATGATAGAAGGGATATTGCTTGGCCCATGGAGACAGGCCAAGACTCTGAACTTCTCAACCATTTCATTCCCGGACCTCCAAGAACTGTCACCCAACTTCCGTCGTGTTTTCATTGAATTTCCTCGTGCTGGTTTATAGATCGCCATCACTATTGGTGTTGTTATGAAGGCTGTGAATAGAGCCATGAGCACTAAAATTGCAAATATTTCATGGTTTAAATTCTAGAAAAAAAAAGTTGTTACATTAAAACAGAAAAAAACAAAAGCTAAAAGTGAAACCGTGATCCAACTTAACGACTTCAATATAAGATATAAAGAAACCGGCTTCCACGCTGACGACATCACCTTTTTAAAAAGAAAAAATAAAATCGGTTGAGGAGAGGACGACTTCACCTTTAATGTCATGGACCCCTACGACGACTTGACCCTGTTTCGCAAAAAAAAAAATTGAGAGACCCTATTTTACAATTTTGAGATACAATAGACCCTCAATTACAAAAAAGCCGAGTTTTACGCATTCATCCAATCAGATTGAAAAACAAAGTAACTTTACTTTTTACCCTTTTTGAAGTTGTTTTATTCTTTGAGTTTATATGTGAGAACTATGATGCAATGCATGTGATTCAAATGTGCTTAGAGTGAATATATGTTGTTCTATTATTATATATAGTGATATGTTTAAATTTTTAATTAGAGTTTTATTTGTTTAGTTAAGTCATTTTGTGAGAAATAGAGCTCCAATGAGAATATGTATTAATGAATAAGGTCAAATTAGTTTATTGGATTATCCAACTCAACGAACATTCCTACTTTGCAAAATTCCATTTACACAATAGGATAACTTTTTACACATTTTTATATTTATTGAGTAAGATATCCTTTTTGAAGTAATACACTTATAAGAAATTCATATGACTTTGTCCTTGGTCAATTCACTCTTTAGTACTTCATCGATGTTTTTCATGAAGACTAGATAATTCATTCAACTTCTTTGTCACACACATTATTAGTGGTTTATTACAAAAAAAATTGATATTGTTGACGACCAAAATCATTCGATAATGTTTAAAATCCGTTAATAAATCAAAATTATTGATGACGATAAAAAAATTGTCTGCAAAATTTTTTTTAGTAAATTTTACCGATGGAACAAGAATTTTGTCAATAATTATTAACATAATATCTTTTTCTCCTTCATTCTCTTTCTTCCACAAATATATATACATACATACACGAGTAAACTTGTCTCCCTTTAATTACTTTGTTTCCTTTGTAGTTTCTTGCAACTTTATGACAACACCAATGTAATAAAAAATTTTGATGCGACTTATATCTACAAAATAACTAGGAGTTCCCAAAAGCATTGTATATCATATTTACATATTTATTTTAACACTCTCTTATTTAGCTAAACATTCTCTTGAACGCGGTAACATTTTCATTAAAATGTAAAAGATTATTGATTATTGATTTATTTAGTTACATGATGTGTTGTTGTGTCTTAAACCACGTTCCACATTTAAATTAATTTTCATTATTTTCTCTATGATAATATATAAACATTAAACTTGTCAATTGCGTGTTGTATTAAAAGATTGTAGACTTAAAATTTATTTATTATTTTCCTAAATTGGTTAAGCAACATTATATATAATTTGCTTTATTAAAAGAAAAATCTTAGGATAACATATTTTTGATTATGTATTAAATTAGTATGGTAAATTAAATTAAATAACACTAAAAATGTGGTCATTAGGGTGTTTTTTTTCGAAGATGTATTGAAAAGTGAGTGAGTGAATGAATTTAAAAATAAATGTTTTATGTTTCCACTGAGGAGTTTGGAAATTAGACCAAGTGAATTTGTAAAGAAAGTTGTGAAATTTTATGGATAATTTGATTGATGTGGTAAATAAAAATTTTTAATAAATATCAAACAAAATTATTCTTAATATATAAATTAATATGAAATGATTTTATTAGTTAAAAATATGTATTTAACAAACTGTTAATCAATAATAATGATAAAATAATATTAATAATTAGTTAATATATTCAGTTTTGTATTAGAAAAATTAAAAATTTAGATATTAGATAAGATTAGGTCATCATGAAAATAAAATTAAAGTTAACATAGTTCATGATTACGCATAATGCAAACAACCTATTTCATTAAAAACAACAGTTCATACAAAACCCTCAGAGCAAAAAATAAACTTTGAATACAAAAAAGTGCATTAAATGATATTAAACAGACGGGGTTATTTTTCGTAAAAATATTAAACTCACAAATCTCCTCAAAACAACGGGATGACATAAGTTCCTAAATCCGCTCTCTGCATTGCCCTGTACATTTGTCCAATTGAACAAAAAACATCATCGCATAATGTGGATAAAAATCCCATTCAAAAGAGCGCACCGTGTTAAATACCACAACTTAAAGGTTAAAATACTCCTTTTGTCTATATTTTTGTTGAAAAATCTCAAATAGTTCCTAAGATTTTTTTTAATTTCAATTAGGTCCATACTTTTGAAAATATGTAACAATTAGGCCCATTCCGTTAGTATAGAGTTAAAGGTGTTAAAGATATGTCACGTGTCAGCTTCTCATTTTTTTGAATTTTTTGAATTTTTTAATTCTTTTTTAATTTTTGTAATTTTTTTTTGAAAATTATTCATGCCACGTGTCACATCAATATTGTGCCACGTGTCAAGTCAGTAAGATGACACGTGTCAAGTCATTGTTTGAATCTCAATTTGGTCCATATATTTGTTATTTTAATTATATTTCAGTCCATTTTTTTTTTAATTTTCAATTTCATCATTTTCAAATTGAGATCAAATTTAACTTTTATATAAATTTTGTAATGATATTTTTATTAAACATTTTAATAATATTAAGTTTATTTTATATTTTGTTTTAAAATTTCAAAATATTTATTTTAACTTATTACAAAATTGTTTTAAATAATTTATATACAAATGTTAGAATTGGTTTAAAATTAATAATTTTATAAATTTAAATATAAAAGTTTAAAACAATTTTGTAAAAAGTTAAAATAAATATATTTAAAAGAATTTAAAAAAATGGACTGAAATGTAATAAAAATAACAAATATATGGACCAAATTGAGATTCAGACAATGATTTGACACATGTCACCTTACTGACTTGACACGTGGCACAATACTGACGTGACACGTGGCATGAATAATTTTCAAAAAAAAAATCAAAAAATTAAAAAAAAAATTAAAATTAAAATTAAATTTTTTTTAAAAAAATTCAAGAAAATGTGGAGCTGATACGTGACACATCTTTAACACCGTTAACCCTATTCTAACGAAATGGGCCTAATTGTTACACATTTTCAAAAATATGGACCTAATTGATACTAAAAAAAATCTTAGGACCTATTTGAGATTTTTCAAAAAAACATTGACCAAAAGGAGTATTTTAACCCAACATAAAAGTTTCAAATGTTCTAAATAGTCACGGATTTACATAGGTTACAAATCGGTAACCAATTATCGTTAATGTCCAAATGAGATTAAAGGAAGAGGAGTAAAAGAAAAAAAAATGAAAAATTTGAAAACACAATAAAAATATTTTATTTAACATGTTATCTGTATACTTTGAATTTAAAGGAATTGGTTTTCCAAATATTGGATCTAGACTTCGATCCAGTTCTATAATATAACAAGTCAGTGACGCAATCATTTTTATTTACTTTTCAATTTGGTTAATGTGGTTCACAACAAATTGGATAAATTTACGAAAACTTATAATTTCTATAAGACTTCATCTTATGCTTTATTGAATCTTTTAGGTTGGTCGAAGTTATTTAAATAATATTTTCTTTGATAAGGTTCACTGGTTTGCAGTTACGTTTGTAAAGAACATTGTATTGAGAGAGATACAATTTAGTTTTATTTAAACGATTTCCATAAAAATCATAATAAAAATAATTCATGAACATATATTTAAGGTTAAAATACTCCGTTGGTCTTCGTTTTTGTAGCAAAATCTCAATTTGGTCCTCGTATTTTTATTAGTCTCAATTAGGTTCTCATTTTTGTAAATTAGTATCAATTAGGTTCTTTCCGTTAGTAGAGAACTAACACCGTTAAGTAGGTGCCACATGTCAACTTCTTGTTTTTTTGAATTTTTTTGAATTTTTTTTAAAAATATTTATGTCACGTGTCAGGTAGTGTGCCACGTGTCAATCTAATATGGTGACACGTGTCAAATTATTGTATGAATCTCAATTTGGTCCTCATATTTGTTAATTTGATTTGATTTCAGTTCCAAATTTTTTTAAAATAATTTTAATTTCATGTGCTCCAAATTTAGAACAAATTTAATTTTTTTTATAAATGTAATGATGATACTTTTATTACAAGTGATATTTCTATTACATATTTTTAACAACATTTAATTTATTTAAATTTATATTTTACATTAAACTTTATTTAAATTTTATTTTAAAATTATAAATATATAGAT
>Ga0214542_1013109_pt1 | contig 10202 bp, 9 predicted proteins | sample CNSS1metaG_FD_160096 | JGI IMG/M metagenome (GOLD analysis project Ga0214542, IMG submission 160096) | Root nodule microbial communities from cowpea collected in UCLA plant growth center, Los Angeles, California, USA - CNSS1 | ecosystem: Host-associated > Plants > Roots > Nodule | place: USA...
CTCGTTCGTGCCGACGAAGACCTCGGCCACCCGCCCATTTCTCTCAGGCAATATGGTGACCGTACGGAAGACCGCCGTGACGTTCTTTGTTGACGGATGATAGTAGAAAATCAGGGTTATCAACGACACCGTCAGGATCACACAGGCGGTGATGCCCCATCTCAGCTCGAACCACATCGAATAAAGATTGATCTCTCGCCCGATCCTCTTTCCCTGAACGTAGCGTCGGAAGAGGAAATCCGGAAGGATGGTAAGCATCGAACAGATCAAGAACTCCAGCACGGCTCATCCCCTCCGCTCTGATAAGGTGTCGTTCGGCGAAGGCTCCGGTTCGAACGGTGCCCATTGGTGCTCGGGCTGCGCCGGATGAGGTTTTGACGGCGTGACGGGAGGTTCCGTCGCCGCGGTTTCGAAAGGCCGTTCGTCCCGATGGGCGATTTTTCGTAGCGAGTCGGCCATCGAACTCATGGGTGTCGAAAAGTCCGGAAATTCGATCAATGCCAGGAGCAGCGCGGCGATCCAGAAGAGGTGATTGTGCGTGAAGAGCGCAATCAGCGACAAAACAGCCACTAATTGTAACTGCACCTTGCTGGCGCCGTGCGCCATATGCTCCGGCAGGGCGTGCAGCCGTAGGTACAGGAGGCCGATCAGAAAGATCAGCAGCAGCACGAACACGACCATGATGTTGAAGAGAACATCCGTGTCGCCCGGAGCGGTGATGAACACCGGCAGATGATCGATCGCTGACGGATGCAATGTCTCTGGCATTTCCGCGATCCCCCAAGAATACTATTTAGCATGATCTGAGTTTCGGAGCATCACTTCAGAGCCACCGCTCAGTCGTCAGCGACGTCCCATTTGTCGTCCGGATCGAAACGATCGATGAACGGCACGATCGCCTCGGTGCTGGACCCAAGATCCCGTTCATAGACGATGCCCTGCTGGTTGACGACGAAGGTGTTGACGCCGGTCTCGGCATATTTGACCGGCCAGGCGATCAGGCCAAAGCCGGCAATCATGTTGCCGTTGATGACGTAGTCGTATCTACCACCCGCGATGTTGTCGCCCTGCGAGGTCAGGATGCGGAAGCGATAGCCGTAATAACCCTCGCCGGCCTTTGCCTTCTCCAGCGCCGCCTCGCTGATGGCGTCGCCGACGGGACTTATCTCCCCGCCCTCGCCGGCGGGCCAGTAGAGCCCATCGGTCTGGCCCTCGCTGCTGATCAGCCTCTGAGCATATTCCAGCACGCCGTCCGCATCGCGGTCCTTCGAGGCATAGTCCTTCTGCGCCTCGACATAGGCGCGCGCCGCCTCGATCGCTTCCAGCTCGTTCTCGCCGACGCGGCGGTTGACGATCTCCTCTAGGCCGACATAGGTGTCGAAGGCCCATTTGCCGTCCTCGCCTTTGGCGATCGGGAACGGCAGCGGCCAGAGCCGATCGCCGATTTCGAGGACCTTCCGCTCGTCGAGATCGCGCATTACGACGTTGCGGGCAGCGCCCTCGCGAATGAGCGCGAAGGTCTCCATCGCGCCTTCGGCCGCTTTAAGCTTTGCCGCGTCCAGGCCCAGGAGCTTTGCCAATCCGTCGAAATCATTGGCCGCAAGCGCCGACTTGAAGGCCTCCACGGCCTTCGACGGATCGTCGAAGGCCGGCGGGTCATCCGCCGCGACATAGTCAATGATGCTTCCCGCTTCCTGCGCCTGTGCGAGACCAATTGGCATCGGGGCAAAGACGGCGGCGAAGGAGATCGCCGATCCCAGAAGAAGAATGTGAACGCGCTTGCTCATCGTCGTGCTCCCCACTGCATGTCTCCTTAGAATCGACCTCGATTTTAAGGAGAGAGGCATGCAGCAATTCAAAGTGCTACAGCCACCTTTGCGCGTCTGATGAGACGCGCGGCGATGTAACGTCCGCTCAGCGTCCGCGGCCGCCGCCGCGCTTGATCGCCTTATGCCCTCCGCCCCCGCGCTGGCCCCCGCCCATGCTGTGGCCGCCCCGGCGTGACGATGCCACCTCGCGCCGCCCGGAATTGACGTTGCCAAGACCCGAGGGCTTCTTCGGCCGGTTCTCGGCCTTGGCCGCCATCTTCGGCCTGCCGGCAGGCCGGTCGACTTGCGAGGGCTTTTTGTCCTTCGGGCGGTTGATGCTCGGCTTGGGGACGTCCGGCCTCGCTTTCGCCGCCGCCTGCCTGCCGCCGCCAGGGCTCGCCGCCGGCCGAGGCTCCGCCTTCAGCCCCTCGAGCGTGCTCTTGCGCACGTCCTTGAGCTGGCCGCCGCCACTGCCCGGGCGCGCCACCGACCGGTCGCGCTGGAGTTCCGCGGCGCGGTTGCGGATGTTGTTGCCGCCATTGGCCTTGATGTTGTTCTCTATGTTCGTCCGGTCGAATTTGCTCAACTGGTCTCGATCGAGCGTGATCTTGCTTCGGTCGACATTCCTCCAGTCGATGTCGTTCCACTTGACCTTGCCGGTGAAGTCGATGTCGTTGAAGCACTTGTTGCAGTCGATATTGATGTCGCCATTCCAGCGACCGCCCCAGACACCCCAATCGTCCCAGTCGACGATGGCGGCCCAGGCAAAACCAGTCACGGCGCCGGCGAAGAAGGTTGCGGCCGGATAATAGTAGGCGGGGTAGGGATCGGGATAATAGGCGATCGGCACCGGCGCGTAATCCGGCTCGTAGAGCATCTCCGGCGGATATTGCGGCACGTAGATCTTTTCGGTGTTCGCTGGCTGGATGACGATGTTGTCGCCCTCTTCGACCACCGTCACCTTGTCGTCCGTCTTGATGACACCCTTGGCGACCGCCTCATTTCGCAATTGCTGGATCGCGATCAGCACATCCTTCTGCTGATAGGCGATAGCCTGGCCGAGGCTCTGCGTCCATTCGAGGTCGTCGCTCATCATCTTGACGATCTCAGGATAGTTGAGCAGCGAGACGATGCTCCCGTCCCAGTCCGCCTTCGGCTTCAGCCCGGAGTTCTTCGCCCGGGCATCGAGAAAGCGTTCCGCCTCGACGATCTGCAAGGGAAAGAGCGAGGCGGCGGATATCAGCGCCACCAGCTCATCGGGATAAAGCGCGATCCGCGCCACCAGCACTTCAAGCTCGTCCTCGGTAAGCGGTTCCGGGGCGGCCTGCTCCTGCGGGGCGGGGGCAGACGCGGTCGCCTGCGCGAGCGCCCCCGGTGCCTGGATTGACAGCATCAATATGCTGCCAATTGCAATCATCGCTGTCCTGATCATCTGTTTACTCCCTGGCGCCGGTTCGCCTCTCGACCTCCCGGAGCGAACCGGCCACGTCTCTAGTTCCAGCGGTAACTCCTACTTCACCAGTTCGATCTCGCTCGGCCACCAGTCCTTTGTGAATCTCCTGGATCAAAGACTCTGCTACGTCGCGGTTCGAGATGAACTCCGGGAAATATGATCCTGCACGCGCATTCTCGGTCTCAGGGCTTGGGCGTGTACCAGATCGGTGACGTGTAGGCGCGCTCTTGCAGGGTCATGGTGGTACCGCTGAGCGCCTTCACGCCGAAGCGCTTGGCGTCGTAGGCTGTCCAGCGCGGGGTCGGGATCTCGATGACACGGCCGTAGTAAAAGGCGGATTGGCTGGCGTCGAAGTCGGGGTCCTGCCACACGGCGATCAACTCAGGCGCGCCGATCGTATTGGTCCATGTGGCGTTGGCGACATCCACGCTGTCGCCGACGGGCGGAAGCTTTCCGTCGGCGCCGGCCTTGCGGTCGCCCGACCAGGCGACGTCGTAAACCTTCTCCTGCAACTTGCCATCCTTGTCGAGCCAGCCCTTGACGATCTGGTAACGATCGAGATTCGCCCCGATCGGATCCTTCAGCGCCGCAACCAGGAAGGTCGGCGATTTGCCCTCTGGTGCTTCGCCGAGATCTCCGCCCATCGGCACGCCCTTGGCGTAGCCGATGCCCGCCGGCATGCGGTTTTCCGCGTCCCCCGGTCCGAAATCCCAGCCGCCGAAGAAGCGCACGATCATCCGCGGGCCGGTCGTGGCGTAGGTTTCCTTGCGCTGCATGGCATCCCACAGAGATTCGCGGGTGTTTTCCTTGGCCCAGACGGCGGCATAGCCGGAACCAGAGACTTCCCAGTCCATCACCTTCACGCCGGTTTTAGGGTTGTCGATGAAGGCGGCGGTCATGCGATGCGGGCTCGGCTCCTGTGGGACGGTCTTGCCGAAGAAATTGTCCTCCTCCAAGGCCGTGAGGGAATTATGCGCGTCGCTGCTGCCGACCAGGCCGAACTTGTAGGGGTTGGTGCCGAATTCCTTCTCCAGCTTCAGACCGTTCTTGTAGGCCGAGCGGACGTATTCAAATTCAAGCATCTCCTTCGTCTTCGCAACGCTGCCATCGAGATTGCCCTTATCCCAGATCTCGAAATTGGCGAACTCGTCATTCGGCGACAGGAACGGGTGCGCTTCGCCCGTCCCCTTGGTCTGGGTCGCTTCATAGAGGCGCTCCCATTTCGCGCGCGTTTCGACATAGCCGCTATCGAGTTTCTTGCCGAAGGCCTCGACGGTCGGGAACATCAAACCATTGCTCAGATTGCCGTTATGCGCGATCGCGAGGACGTTACCGCCGGTCTTTTGTTCGTAGGCTTCCATCCACTTCCAGAGGTCGACCGGATTATCGCTGCCGTAAGGCGGATAGACGGTGAAGGGTTCGACCTGGCTCGCCTTGTCGCCATTGTCGCGGAAGATGACATTGCGGTGCAGGTTGTTGCCGCCCGTATTCGACGTCCATTCGAAACCCATGAAAGCGGTGAAGTGCCCTGGGTCGTTGTGGTGCTCCGCCGCGGCAATGGTCTCTTGCCAGGCGCTGTGATAGGGGCGCGTCCCCGGGAAGTACATCAGATCCTTGGGGAAGGTGCCGTGCGAAAAGGCGACGATGATTTGCATCGCGGCCTCGCCGCCCTTGCCGGATTGGATCATGTCATACCATTTGCGGCCGGTTGGATCGGCGACAAGGTCTGGCTTACCGGCGAACAGATCGGGGAAGAAGCCCATATTGTCGGAGTGATCGGCAACGACGAGAAAGTCGAGCGGGCGGGAGAGCTTCACCGGTTGGCCGGTGGAGGAAACAACCTCTTCGCCCTTTGCGAACCGATAGGCGTCCATCGGTCCGAGACGCGCACCAAAGGCGCCGGCGTCCATGGAAAAGGACGTGTGCAGATGCGTGTCGCCGAAGAACGGTCGCGTCGGAAAGTCGCGGCCGACATAGGGCGAGTAAGCCGGCGGGCGCTGGTGCGCGCGGTCGGCGGCGTCCTTGCCGAGCGTGCCAGCGTCCTGCGCGAATGCGGGCAGCACGAGACCGAATATCACCAGGCTGGTAAGCGCCGTACCCTGCAACAAAACTCTTGTCATGATTTCCCTCCTGAATATCGATTTGTTTCAGTGGTGTCCCGGACCGCAGGCGAGCGCGCCGCCGTTATCGGAAATCTTGAGTTGGGGTGGGCTACTTGCCTCGGCGGTTGCCGTCGCGGGCGCGGTGAAAACCGCCGGCTTCGACGAGGCGGCCTTAACTGCGGTGCCGGGAAGCGGCTGACGTCCGACCTGTTCATAGGCAAGCAGGAACCGCGCCTGTTGCGCCGCTGGTCCATAAAGGCGGATGAGACCGAGCTCGTGCGCCTTGCGGATCGTCAATCGTCCGCTGGCGATCTCGCCGATCACGATCTCACCGGATACGAGAACGACATCACCCGGTTCGTGCACGCGTGTCCGCGACCCGCTTTCGCCCGACTCAAACCGCGCCCACAGCATCGGCTCGATGAGGACGACCGAGACCGACGGGCCGCGCATCCCGCCCGAGGTCGCGCCCAGCCCTCGGCCAAGCCGTTCAAGCGATCGCACCGTCTTGCTGTATTTTGCGCCGAACAGATCCGGTGCCGCCGGGTCCGGAGGCGGCAACCGATGCGCGGCGATGGCGGCCGAAATGGAGCCGAGCACGTGCAACGCGTCCGGATAGACCCAGTTCAACAGCCCCCGCGCCATCGTGACATCGTCATGGTAGCCGCAGGCAGAACTAGCCGAGGGCGACAGCGTTGCGGCCGCCGCTAGCGACAGCAGGAATAGACGGGTCACGTATACGTGTCGGCGCATCGTCGACTCCCTAAAACATCGCCAGTCGTTGCATCGTCCAGAACATGGCAAGCGAGCCAATCGCATAGGCCGGAACGCGTTGCCCCCAGGCCGGAAGCGGCAGGGGGAGACGACGTGCAACGGCTGCAAGCGCCAGCACTGCGGCCACGAAGAGAAGCTGGCCGATCTCCACACCGAGGTTGAAGAAAAAAAGCGCAAGCGGAATGTGGGTCGTGGGCAGGCCGGTCTCGCTGAGCGCGCCGGCAAAACCGAAGCCGTGCAGCAGACCGAAACCGAAGGCGACCAACCACGGCGCCTGCGCCGCTATGCCATGGTATCCTTGGTCCCGACGTATGATTTCGGCGGCAACGAAGACGATAGAAAGCGCGATCACCGCCTCCACGGGTGTCTGCGGCACATGCACAAGCCCGAGTGTCGCGAGCGCGAGCGTGATGGAATGGGCAATGGTGAAGGCGGTGATCGTCTTCACCAGCGGCCTGATGCCGTGTGCCAACATGAGAAGCGCGAACACGAAGAGCAGGTGATCGATACCGAACAGGATGTGCTCGATCCCGAGCACCAGGTAGACCCCGGCGACCTTCAGGGCGGACTCGGCTACCGGAATCGTTGTCGACGGCTCGCTCGGGGTCAGACGCTGCGTCCATGCGCTGCCATCCAAGTACTCTATGTGCGCCAGCACGTCGGTCATCGTTGCCTCGAGCCCGGCGATCGTCAGCATCTGCCCGCGTAGGGCAGGGGCGTTTAATGTCCAGGTCTCGATCGCCGCACCCGGAACGATGTGGACTGTGGGCAGCGACGCGTTGCTTCCGCCGGAAAATACGGGCCTGAGGGCCAGCCTCATCTCGCCGCGCATCGGTACCTTCCACATCACGGAGAACTCGCCCGGCGCCCGCTCGCGTAATTCGAGATAGGCCGGCCGGACCTCGTGCGCCATGGCTGCGGCGGCGACAAGCAGCGGCAGGAGCCAGCCAACGACAAGGGCCGCGCAGCAGATGACGGCAAGTCGCCTCATCGGACACCCCCCATTGTCTGTGCCCAACCGCTGATAAGTGGTTCGGCGCTCGGCTCTGCCACGATCTCGTATTTCTTCAGCAACTCCGCCAAATAGCGCCGCTCGTAATTGCGCCGCTGCTCGTCACGCCATTGCGCAAGCACCTCGGCTTTCACCTCGGCGAAGGGCCTCACCGCGGCGGGAACCACTTCGGATACGCGAACGAGATGCTGCCCATAGGCGGATTCGATCGGACCCATCCATTCGCCCGTCGGCAGTGCGGCGACCGCGCGGGCGAAGGCAGGGCCGAACTGTGCGGCGATGTCGCTTTCCTTGCCGGCCTCCAATCGCGCCGCCGCCAGCCACTGATCCCCTTGATTGATGATCGCCGTTTCGTCGGGGCCGTCCGATGCGGCGAGCACGCGGCGCGCGTCGGCTGCCGCGTCGGGCCGTTTCGAGCCGCTGAAGAAGACGTGATCGAAAGACACACGCGCTTCCTGGCGGAACATGTTCGGATGGGCATTGTAGAACTGGCGCAGATCGTCTTCCTTCGGTTCGGCGATGCGTGCGGCGTCCTCGATCAGGAAGGTTAGCTTTTGTGCCAGTCTGCGCCGAATGACCGTATCGTCCTGGTCGAGGCCCAAGGCGCGGGCTTCTCGCGCCAGCAACTCTTCCTTCACCAACTCGGCGACGAGACCGCGCAGTTCGTCGTTGGAGGGCGTGCGGCGCCATTGACTGGACCATGTCTCGGAGACCCAACGCAGATGTCCGTCACTGATCCTGATCTCCGGCCGGTCGCTTGCCGCGGTGTCGTCGTTCAGCCAGGCATAGGCGGCAAAGAGGGCAAGACCCCCGATGGCGAAATGGAAGAGAGGTTCTCTCAGCAGCTTCATGACACCATCCAGTTAGTACCTCGGCGATCGGGAGATCGGGACGATGTTTGCCCGCTCTAGCGCCTCGGCAATCTCTTCGGCGAGGTCCTTGATGAGTTCCTCGTATTCGCGGCGTCGCGCCATGCGGAGGTTCTCCGGCAGGTGCACTGTCGCAGCGAGAGCCGCTTCGGCGGCGGCAAGATCGTCGCACATGCCGCGAAAGTTCTCGTCCCGCGCAAGCAGCGTCTCGATCTCAGGGCCTCGCGCCGGAAACCGGCGCGTGGCCGATTGCAATCCATTCCTCCCCACTGCGCCTTCCGACCGCGTACCCATTCTTCGAGAACCCCGGAACTATTGGCGGGAGATCATATTGCTTTGGATCAATGCAGGGATGTAATTTACGTGAGCAAACAGGAATAAGCGGCAGCCAACGAACCTGCGGCGACCTGGTTGGGGGCACTGCGGGGGCTAGACGAAAGCCGCCACCAGCCGAAGCCGTCGCGGCCTGCATCCACGCCCATACAGATATCAACTCACCTTTTTCACAGGCGGTATCGTCCAAGAACCATCAATGATCGAGGGATTGCTCTCGTTGGGCCAGTAGAGGCGCATCATCAGGATGAATTTTCCCTTGGGCGCCGGCAGCCAGTTCGATTCCTTGTCCGCTCCCGGTGAGTCGTGCTGGATCAACAGGTCGATCGAGCCGTCCGGATTTGCCTTGAGTGGCTGCCGTGCGCTGATCGAGTAACGATTGAGCGGATTATCGACAAAGAAGTAGTCCGCATCATACATGGTCAATGACCAGAAACTCGAAACGGGCGGCGTAAGCCCTTTCTTGAACGTCAGGACGTATTTCTCGGACCCGTTATATGCCCGCTTGATCACACCGCTGTCGGACTTCAGCGAGGTCGGGTAGATCGCATCCTGGGGTCGGTTTGCTCCGAGACCGATCGCGGTAACAAGGGCACGCTGGATATAGTTGGTGCCGTAGATGCCGGTCTTCGTTGTGAAGCCCCAGCCATCAATATCCTGCATGTCGCCGTCGCTGAATTTGAAATGCATCATGATGCGTGCGAAACCGAGCTGCGGCACCCGCTTCACAAACGCCGGATCGAACCTGGTCTTGTCGAAGTCCTGGCCAGGAACGATACCAAGTTCGGCGAGCTTGGCGACCATGGGCGCATCTGCATCGGTCGGCGGATTTCTTTTCAGGAGCTCGGCGAAGACGGTGAAGTACTCGATGGCGTCCATATTGTTGACTTGCTCGCGAACGGCAGTCTTCATATCGATCGATGGATCGACCTTGCCCTTGGGTGGAGTCCAGTCCTTCCCCCATGCGCTTAAGGGGGAGAGCTTCACTTCATCCTGCAGCTTATGAACTTCAGCATAGTCGTCCGGGGTGCCTGTGCAGTAGATGCGTCCAAGTAGCCAAACGATGCTCGTCGGAGACTTATACTGGGTCACACCCTCCGGGAGCGTCCCCTCCCAGCCTGGGCCGGTAACCACAAACGTCTGTGCGCCCGTGCCCGTGGTGCGTTTTCCGGGGACGTCGAACACTGTTGTCCAGCCATCCAGCATCGGAAACAGGGCATAGCGGTCCTTCATGTCCGGCAGGCTAACGACCCAAGGCTCATCCCCCACATCAAAGAACGCGGTCGTATAGAGGGTATCGGCGTTGGGCGCCGTCACGTCTCGGAACTTGGCGTCCGGATACTGGCGCAACTTGATCAGATGCCCCATAGGGCCCCGGCTTCCCTTCGCCTCGGCGACATTGGTAATCACCCGCCTGGTCATTTCCATTGTCACCAGAGGATATGCATAAATATAGGCCTCGACAGCCAGCGCGAACTCATCGAGTCCTTCCGGCAAATCTGCTACCAACGCTTCTCCGGCCATCGCAGGCGTACCAAGAGATCCAGCCGCAAGCGCCCCAAGACTGGCCGCCGTCAAGTCACGACGCGTAATACACATTTTATCCCTCCAGCAAAAATTGAGTTTCGACGCAGGCACTGAGTTCAGTCGATGTAAGCGACGACATGACGCCCACCGATCGTTGGCGGGCCTTCCCAACCGGTTGCCGAGTGGCAACTTGCAAGCCACTCTCGGCACCATTGCTCTCCGATCGCCGCCCCATTTTCGAGTAGCCTTTGCAACCTGGAATAATTTAATCGAGATCATATTGCTTTAGATCAATGCAGGGATGTATTTTACGTGAGCAAACAG
>Ga0214542_1013111_pt1 | contig 10199 bp, 10 predicted proteins | sample CNSS1metaG_FD_160096 | JGI IMG/M metagenome (GOLD analysis project Ga0214542, IMG submission 160096) | Root nodule microbial communities from cowpea collected in UCLA plant growth center, Los Angeles, California, USA - CNSS1 | ecosystem: Host-associated > Plants > Roots > Nodule | place: USA...
AGCTTATTCTAAAAACCTAATTTGGATCTCATAACCAAAAAATTACTCAATCAATAGGGATTCAATCAACAATGTAGTGAAGTTCAATCAACAAGAATACAATCACTAACCTGGATGCTTCAAAAATCTGTTGGGTTCGAACAAAAATCCGTAAACCGCGCTTACGAAAATCCCTAAATCTGCGACGAAGCTCGTCGGCACACCCTTTCTCGCCCAAACTTCCACGCTCGTCACAACATTCGTCTTGTGAGAGCAGCTCGCATCGTAACAGAACCTCGCCTCCTCGCAGCAGGTGGCGTCTTTGAAGAAGCTAGCCTCATTGGAGTATTGTTCTTGTCTCCCACTTGCCTCGATGGAGTTTCGTCACTCATGGAAGAAAACGCACGCCACAGAGAAGGAGGGAAATGTCGAGGCTGACTCGAGGAAGGGGAAAGCGGAAGGGGGAAGGGGGAAAAGTGAAATCTGATGTTTTCCCCCTATACTTTAACCTAAAGTTTAATTTTTTTTATCTCAGTAGTATATGCGTGGGCCAGCCGACACAAACAATTTAATTTGTTATGCGTGGGCCATCCGACGCAACTTATTGGTTGATTTGCGTCGGCCAAACCGACGAGAATCTAAAATTAATATTTTTTTCAAATTTCTATGAAGAGATAATTTTTGTTTCTAAATAACTTTTTGGTTATCGTCGATTTTGCGTGGGTCTGACCCTCGTATTTTGCGTCCTACACTGATCCGACGCCATAATTTCGACGCTAAAATCGCGCATTCTTGTAGTGCGCGCAAGTTTTTAAGTGTTCTTTTATGAGGTTTTTTCTTCCTTCTTCCTCCACCTTCCATCATCCTTACACCACCCTTTTCGATATCTTCACCATCCCCCTCGTTTAGTAAAATCTTTTCCGGACAAGAATGTACGACTCATATGGGTGAAACTCTAAACTAGAATGCATTGTTGTTTTGTGACTTTGATGGGTAAAAAATGAGAGAATTTCCTCTAAATTTCCAAATGGAAGATGTTGGAAAATATTGGTAGACAACCTTGTGAGATGCTTGTAATTGTCTTGGATCATAGTGTTTGGATTTTGAGCATTGGAAAATGAAGAATTGAAACTGTGGAAGTGATTTTGGAGAAAAAATAAGAATGATTGGTTCTCAGGTTTCAAGCAGTGATCAACCCAAAATTTGATGAAAAAGTGAGTGCATTGAACAACTCGCATCAAATTAATGATGTTATCATAAACGTTGTTGCTGCTGCAAACACCAAAATGTGTTGTAAAGTCTTCTCTTCTATCAATCTTCTATTAGACATATCTAATTGTCTCATTTGATTCTTCTCTCCAGACAGAGATCCTCTCTTTGTTAACACCTCTTTCTTGTGAGAAATGTTGTGATACAAATTTGGAGATGGTAGAGAAGAGAGGAAGAAAAGAAAAAATGGTGGTGGAAGGTGGTGACTGGTGGAGGAAGTTAGAGGGAAAAAGAAAAAAAATAACATAAAGGAATTTATTGTAGCCACGATCATATTGGTCTTCTTCACGTCATCCCCTCTACACGTAAGATTATATCAAATCTTCTCACATATTCACTCTAACGAATTAATAATTAATGAAAAGTGAAACTATACAAAAATATTTTACGAAACCAATAAACCTCGTCACGTTATGTAACGAAAGCAAATTCATCAAGAACACTTGTTTTAGTTATCAATTGTTTTAGTACATCGAAATATTAACATAAACAAAATTGTTTTAGTGAACATTCAAAGCTACACCCGAAACAAATCTCAAAACTAAGGATCATATCAATTCAAAGTGGCATTTATAACTGTAACTACAATTTGAAACCTTTACACATAATCTAAAAGATTCATCCTTTTTCTGACATGCCATGATGCCACCACATATTAAACCCTAACGAAGAAGAGACTAAGTTCAGGCCCGTTATCATTTCCATCAGGCATCATCATGTAATAAGTCTCAGAGTCTTTAGACCCAATCACTCGTTCAAAATTGGCCCTCGTGTATAAGAGTTCACCATCATGAGGATCCGAAATCTCATTGGGAAGAACACCAACAGCCACAGACACTGCATGCAACAACTGCATCACGTTCAAGTCATCATCTGTGGCTTCTCTCTTCACCCCATAACCCGTTTTCTTCCCATTGCAAAACAATGTCCAAATGGGTTCATCAATGATCCTAATCTTCTCGCTGTTGTGAGCGCGTCTCTCACACTCTAACGCTATCCTATTTAGCCCCGTTCCCATTTCTTGGAGCAATTTCCCTGTGGGGATAGCCAGCTCCAAGAGCAGGAACGGTTCACAATTAGGGTTTGTCTGGAATGCAAGGTTTACCCTAGCTTTCCGGTGCCCGAATAGGGTTCCGGTGATCCTTGTGCCGCCATGGATGTATACCTCGCTGCCACGGCTCCTCATAACTGTTGGCATCTTGCACGACGGCGCGATGATCGGAAGAGATCGGAAAACCGATCGGAACCTTCGATAGAGCTTGTTGGACTTGGAATCGCGTTTGCTCTTGGTGTTTGCCGGTTGAAGTGAGATGGTCATTCGAAGTGGGAGGGAGGGTTTTTCCATGGTTGCTTCATTGGATAACAATGGCGGTGGAGGTGGAGGTGGTGATGGTATTGACAATGGTGATGGTATTGACAAGGGTGATGATAACAGTGATGTCATTGATGTTTCTGGGAAGAGAATGGAATCAGTAACAGAGGAAACTTTTGTTGTTTGGTTTGAGAAAATTAAGGATGAAGGTTTGGTGAATCTGTTGCGTTTTGGGCGCTTATGTAGAAGGTGTTTTGATGTATACGAAGAAAACATCATTGTGGGGTGCACGTTGGTGTTTGGTGGCTGTTCATTTATATGAAGATTTGAAAACACTTCTTATCTTTTTCATTTTTGTGTCAGCTTTTATGTTTAACTATTCAGTTACGTGTTAGTTTCTGAAGATAATTGAGAGCGGGTAATGAATTGGTTTGGATTGTTGAACAATGGGATTAAAAATAGGTAAAATTGATGTCGTGTTTGGTTAAATCTCTTCTGGATTTTCAGAAGTTTTACTTTTAGTTTTTTAATGGTTTTTGATTTTCTGGTTTTTTTATCCAACTGGAATAACTAGTTGCAAGCTCACTGATTTACCGAAATAATTGCTTAAATATAGAATTTGGATTCCTACTAATTTTTTTTTCTTAATTTTTTTTCTTCCTCGCTTTCGAAATACATCGATTATTACTCATTTTTTATATTTTAAAATACATTAAAAAGATATTTAAATCTAAAAAAACTTAGTTCTTGTCAAAATTAATTATTATCGCACCAAAGCAATAATCAACTTTGTGCTTTGCATAGAGTAATTTGAGTTAGATTTATTGGTAGAAACAGTTTTTAATCTTTTTTTTATATCACTTGTTACCTTTTATAATTTTCTCTATTTCTTTCTTTTAACTAAGTGTTTTTTTCAATCACTCGTGTTAAAAGAAAATAATTAACTTTAGATATTTATTTTTGCTTTCTTTGTCACCCATCCAAACAATTGAAAATATTTTTTTAACTAAATTTTTTCTATTTGTATCTATATGAACGATACATTATTTTTATTAGTTTTTCTTCCTATTATTTTCTCTTTATTTCCTTTTTTTTAATTTTAGGTCTAATTCAAACAAAATTAAAGTCACCAGTTGACAAACTTGTCATATGTAATAACTTATTATTGAACAATAATATAAAACTATTTATAAGGTGAGTCCATTTTTATATATTTCTTTCTTAGTGTTTGAGTTTAATTTTCTAACATATTTCGATCCCATTGATCTCATAGTTGTTAAAAAGAAGTATTCACTCAATATTTATGTCTTTTTTTTTTCTGGGAAAATATATTCTGATCACATGATACATAACCTCACGTGATAATTTACATTATTGATTTTAGTAGGGGTGGGCATGGATCGGATTTTTAATGATCCAATCCACATCCATTTTAGATCCAAATAATTGGATTAGATTTTTGACCCAAATCCATTTTTTTAGCAAAAGTAGTTTGGATTTTTTTAAAATCCAAATCCAAATATTTGGATCAAGATTTAAATCCAATCCAAATATTTGGATAAAGTTCAAAATCCAGAATCCATTTTTAATAAAACAAATTTAAATTGAATTTCTTAAAACTTGTATCATTAAGGTCCGGATGACTCGGATGGGACCGACGATCCGGACGACCCAGACAGGTCCGACGACCCGAATGAGCTCAACAACCAGAATGGGCTCGAAAACACAAACAGGCTCGACGACACGAACGAGCCGGACGACCCGAATGGGCCCAACGACCCGGACGGACCCGTCCATATAGTCGGGCCCAATCGGGTAGTCGGGCACGTTCGAGTCCTGGGGCCCGTCTGGGTTGTCGGGTACGTCAAGGTCATCAGGCTCGTCTAAGTCGTCGGGCCCATCCGGGTCGTCGGACATTTCTGGGTCGTCGGCCCGTTCGGATCGTAGGGTTCGTCCGGGATGTCGAGCCCGTCTGGGTCGTAGGGCCCGTCTGGGTCGTAGGGCCCGTCTGGGTCGACGCGCCCGTTCGTGTCATCGTGCCATCTGGGTCATAAGGCCCGTGTAGGTCGTCAGGCTCGTCTAGGTCGTCGGGCCCGTCGGGGTCGTCCAAGTCGTCAGGTCCGTCCGGATCGTCGAGCCGATCAGGGTCGTCCGGCTCGTTCGTGTCGTCGTGTCCATCCGAGTCGTAAGGCCCATGTAGGTCGTCAGACCCATCCGGGTCGTTGGGCCCGTCTGGATCGTCGGGCCCATCCAGGTCGTTTGGCGCATTTGTGTCTTCAGGCCCGTTCGGGTCGTCGGGCCTGTCCGGGTTTTTGGGCCTGCCTGACCCGTTCGGGTATTTGGGCTGCCTGACCTATTTTCGTCATTGGTTCTGCCTGGTTCGTTCGGGTTTTCAGGTCCGTGTGACCCTTTCGGGTCTTCGAGTCTGCCTGACCCGTTCGGGTCTTCGGGCCCGCCTTACCTGTTCGATTCTTCGAGCCTGCCTGACTCGTTCGGGTCATCGGGCTCGCTTGACCCGTTCGGGTCTTCGGGCCTACCTGACCCGTTCGGTTCTTCGAGCTCGCTTGACCCATTCGGGTCATCGAGCCCGCTTGGTCCATTCGGGTCTTCGAGCCCGCTTGGCCCGTTTGGATCTTCGAGCCTGCCTAGCCTGTTTTGGTTTTCGGGCCCGTTTGGCCCGTTTAGGTCTTCGAGCCCACCTGGCTCATCAGGTCATTGGGCCTGATTGACTCATTCGGTTTGTCAGGCCCGCCTAGCTCGTTCATATCTTTAGGCCCGCCCAACCTCTTATGATTGTCGGGTCTGCCTGATCCGTATAGGTCGTCGAGCAAGGCCCGTCCAAGTTTGAATTTAGCATAGTCCATCTTAACCTTTAGTCTAACCCAACTAAAAATTTAAATTGAAAATTTGGATTGGACTTTTTGGATTATCCATATTTAAAAATCTTGATTTATAAAATGGATATCCAATCCATAAGATATATAAAATGTAAATTAGATTAAAATCCAAATCCATTAAATGGATTTTAAATGGATTAGATTTTTAATAAAATGGATTATAAATGGATTGGATTGGAGCAAAAGTGGATTGGATCAAGAAAGACGAAACCCAAAGGGATGAAACACCAAACGGAGAAAGACCAACCCACTTCAACCCATTTCAATCCACTTTACCCAACATAGAAATAGGGCATTAGGGATCTCTTCTCGACGACGAGACATAACCGTGACTTCAGAGTGCGTGAGAATCACTACCTCGCGAGTGATGCAACGACTTCAACCAATAGAAAAGCACGGAGTTAGGTTTGAGTTGTCTATGGCGATGGGTGGTTTATGAGTGTGATGGGTTTATATTTTTTATATATGATATGGGTTATAGTTATAGTTATGGTCATGGTTATTGAGAGATTGTGGTTCCATATGGTTATATGACATTAGTCTTACACATATAAGACCTTAGACACCACTTTTTACACCAAAACCTTAAGACAATGTTGTTATGGGTCTTTATTCTTATATAGTGTTCAACTTTGTCTTTTATATCCAATGTGGGACTTTTGACTCACACTTGGACTATTCCCAACAGAGTGGGCTTTTTTGGATATGGGAAGAAAAGGAACCCAAATTAGTTTCATAGGTTTAGGATTGTTGTTAACTTGATAACATGTACAAATTGTTAGGGATGTTGTATGATTAAAAGACTTATACATTAACCATATTCTGGTATGGCATAGTGATGCATGTATGATCTTGTTTATTTAGTTCTTATTTCCCAAATTGTTGTTTATGTACGATATTGGTAATATGAAGGTGTACAAGTAGTTATGTGTTGAGTAAAAGACTTCTACATTAACCAATCACAGTTGTTACAGATGTGGGGATCCATGTGATAATAAGTGGGGAGTTGTTGTTTGGTTTTTGCACATTTGTCAGACAGATGTTATAAACACAAACATTATTATAGGTACAAAAAATGGAGGATACAATTTACATGAGACTCAATTTGATGAAGGAAATTGTGGATTAGATTGATGTTTAACAAAAACAAAATCAACAACCACTTCTGTAACAAGTTTGGGGATTTACGTAATAATAAATGGGGAGTGGCGTTTTGTTTTTTGAACGCGTGAAAAACAACTCTTATGAAGACATACATTACTATGTGTATGTTAAGTGAACAATAGAATTGATATGTGAGTGATTACAAACAAGAAAATGGTGGATTTCTTTGATGTTTAAAAGAAAAATAAAATTGATCACGATTGTTACAGATGTGGGGATCCATGTAGTAATAAATGAGGAGTTGTGGTTTGGTTTTTGCACGCTTGTCAAACAGATGTTATAAACACAAACATTATTATAAGTACAAAAAATGGAGAATACGATTTACGTGAGACTCAATTTGATGAAGGAAATTTGTGGATTAGATTGATGTTTAACAAAAACAAAATCAACAACCACCTCTGTCACAGGTTTGGGGATTTATATGATGATAAGTGGGGAGTGACGTTGTGCTTATGGGGAGTGGCATTTTAGTGACATATACAGAGGTGGTTGTTGATTTTGTTTCTGTTAAACATCAATCTAATCCACAATTTCCTTCGTCAAATTGAGTCCCATGTAAATTGTATCCTCTATTTTTTGTACTTATAATAATGTTTGTGTTTATAACATCTGTTTGAACAGCGTGCAAAAATCAAACCAGAACTCCCCACTTATTACCACATGGATCCCCACATCTGTAACAATTGTGATCAATTTTATTTTTCCTTTAAACATCAAAGAAGTCCACCATTGTCCTGTTTGTAATCACTCACATGTCAATTCTATTGTTCACTTAACATACACATAATGTATGTCTTCATAAGAGTTGTTTTTGACGAGTTCAAAAAACACAACGCCACTACCCATTTATTATTACATAAATCCTCAAACTTGTTATAGAGGTGGTTGTTGATTTTGTTTTTGTTAAACATAAATCCAATCCACAATTTCCTTCATCAAATTGAGTCCTATGTAAATTGTATCCTCCATTTTTTGTACTTATAATAATGTTTGTGTTTATAACATATGTTTGACAAACGTGCAAAAACCAAACGATAACTCCCCACTTATTACCACATGGCTCCCCACATCTGTAACAACCGTGATTGGTTAATGTAGAAGTCTTTTACTCAACACATAACTACTTGTACACCTGCATATTACCAATATCGTACATAGACAACAATTTTGGAAATAGAAACTGAATAAACAAGATCATACATGCATCACTATGCCATACCAGAATATGGTTAATGCATAAGTCTTTTAATCATACAACATCCCTAACAATTTGTACATGTTATCAAGTTAACAACAATCCTAAACCTATGAAACTAATTTGGGTTCCTTTTCTTCTCATATCCAACAAAGCCCACTCATAAACCATTCATCGCCGTAGACAACTCAAACCTAACTTCATGCTTTTCTGTTGGTTGAAGTCGTTGCATCACTTGCGAGGTAGTGATTCTCACACACTCTGAAGTCGCGGTTCTGTCTCGTCATCGGGAAGAGATCCCTAATGCCCTGTTTCTATGTTGGATAAAGTGAATTGAAATGGGTTGAAGTGGGTTGGTCTTTCTGCAGTTGGTGTTTCGTCCCTTTGGGTTTCGTCTTTCTTCCACTGCCACTTTCACTTTTCCATCCTTTCTCCCACACATGCTGCTGCAAAAGAAAAAAACAAAAGGAAAATTGGACATAACGTTAGTTAGTGAGAAACGTCACCGGTGTAAAAAATGAGTTAAAAATTTAGAGTCAAAATACCATTTTCGTAAAAACAAATCCCACCTCGTGATGATAGGCTTATCTATAAAAAAAAAAGTATTTTTTTTAAATAAAATTATTTCAAGTAGAAAATTTAATTAAAAATAAAAACCATTTCAATAATTTATTGTATATTATATTTTTTTATTAATGTTAATGTGAACTTGATTAGATGAGAGAAGGTGGGAGTTGATTTCGGCATTTTAAATTTAAAAATATTTAATTTAAATTTAGCGAGAGTTTATTTTTTATTTAAATACTAAGTTTATTAAAACTAGAGAAATTTAATTTATAATATATGATGACGATTACACGAGAGTGTAAAAGTTGATTTTTAATTTTAAACTTAAAAATATTTAGTTAAAATTAAAATTAAAATGGTTAAGTAGTGTTTTAAATAATAGGTTTAATTATGCCTTTGATCCCCATTTTGGAGTCAAAATCTCAAAATGGTACCCAAATGTTTAAAAGTCTCAAAATGGTCCCCTTTTTTGTTAAAACGTCTCACGTTTGCCCTTGCCGTTAAGTCAACGTTGACGTCGTTAGAGGGAGTGCCACGTGTCAGTTCCTCGATTTTTTGAATTTTTTTATTAATTTTTTTATTAATTTTTTTTTTATTTTTAATTTTTTTTTTGATTTTTTTTAAAAAAATTAAAAAATTGCCACGTGTCAAGCTGTCATCGTGCCACGTGGCAGTGACAGTGACACGTGTCAGTATTACGTCACGTGTCATTTTCTTAGTCTCAATTTGGTCCCTTTATTTTAATTTGTCTCAATTTAGTCCCAATTTTTGTAAAAATGGAGCAATTTTGTCCCTCTCCAAATTGAAATCAAATTTAATTTCTGTATAAATGTACACAAATATTTCCATCAAAATTGATATTTCAAGTAAATATTTTTAACCAAATTAAGTTCATTTAATTAATATTTTACATTGAACTTTATTTAAAATGGTTTAAAAGTTGTTAATAGAAAATAATGTTAATAGAAAAAAAAATCATAAATTACCTAGTTCATGTTACAATAAAACACATAAATTTAAAATTTGAAAACAATTTTAAGTAAAGTTGAATGTGAAACATAATTTTAAGTAAACTTAGCTATGTTAAAAATATATAATAAAAATATCAATTTGAATAAAAATATCAAATTTAATAAAAATATTGGTATAACATTTATATAAAATTAAATTTTGTTTCAATTTGAAGGGGGACAAAATTGCTCATTTTTACAAAAAAATGGAACTAAATTGAGACAAATTAAAATAAAGGGACCAAATTGAGACTAACAAAATGACACGTGGCGTAATATTGACACGTGTCACTGTCACTGCCACGTGGCACGATGACAGCTTGACACGTGGCAATTTTTTGATTTTTTAAAAAAAATTAATAAAAAAATTCAAAAAATTGAGGAACTGACACGTGACACTCCCTCTAACGGCGTCAACCTTGACTTAACGGGAAGGGCAAACGTGAGACGTTTCAACAAAAAAGGGGACCATTTTGAGACTTTTAAAAATTTAGGTACCATTTTGAGATTTTGACTCCAAAATGGAGACCAAAGGCATAATTAAACCTAAATAATAAAATTTTTATTTATGCATACATTTTTTTTTCTTAAAAATTGAATATTTTAATAATAAAATTAAGGTTTAATTATTCGTAAGGTACCCAGTTTGGTACTAGAGTGTCAAATTGGTACCCGCTTTTAAAAAAGTGTCAATTGCATCCCAACTTTTGAAAATTGCTTCAATTAGGTCCCTTTCAGACAGAGTTGACTAACGCCGTTAGTCAACGTGCCACGTGTCAATCTGTGGTTTTTTTGATTTTTTT
>Ga0214542_1013117_pt1 | contig 10188 bp, 11 predicted proteins | sample CNSS1metaG_FD_160096 | JGI IMG/M metagenome (GOLD analysis project Ga0214542, IMG submission 160096) | Root nodule microbial communities from cowpea collected in UCLA plant growth center, Los Angeles, California, USA - CNSS1 | ecosystem: Host-associated > Plants > Roots > Nodule | place: USA...
TTCTTTTCTTCTTTATCTATCAAATGGTTATTTTTTCTTCTGTTCTGATATAGATTAACTTAATAACGTTACAATATTATCACCTACTAATATAATATCATGCATATTTAAACAATCATACATATAGACGCGATAACGCCTGTATTTATGCTAGTAATAATAATAATACTAATAATACCATTATAATAATATTTGTAACGTCTCATTTAATTAATAAACGTAATTAAAAGAAATGCCACATACAGATAGTACGACAGCGCAGTCCTGGGGTCCTTAACCCAACCCCTACGAAGCTAGGCACACCACGATGCCAAAAGAAAAACAATTGAAAGGTCTAACAAATAAGAGTAGAGTAGAGTAGTAAAGCATAAAAAGATACATGGGCCATAACCCTAAATAAAGCCCATTAAGAAATTAAAGTCCAGTCCACGAGAACTATGCAGAGGAACCATCACCTCCCTGTTGTCCACGGATGTTCCTTGCATCTGCTCACATCAACAAGCATCGCAAAAGAGAGTACCACACAGCAGAACATACAACAATAAAAGTAGGGTAAGCTAGAGCACAAAAGATTTCATCCACACAATCAGATATATTTTCACAATCTCATATATACATCTCAACCAAGCATGTTATGACCTTTCAGACAATACACTACGACACGACTCAACTCATTCGGATACGTATAACCTGGTCGGATTCAGCGGATGCTTGCACTTGTGGTGGATACCTCTGCTCACTCCCGAGCTATGTGTTACAAGTGTTACAATGAATCAATTTCCCTCACCACAAGGTTAGCCTTTAATGAATTTCAGGCTTCCTACTACTCTCACCACAGGAGTCAGTCCGCTCTAGGTGAGACTATCTGACTCCTTCGAGTGTCAGGATACAACCTTACCTTGAATCCTTACCTAGTTATACAGATGGGGCACCACCATGGACACCCACTAATAGGGGCCATGGAATTACGTCCCGACCACTGAAGCGCGACCCTAAGACTCCACCTAGAGATCTCAAGGATTTACGCACTAACACGGACCAAGCATATCAATCAATAAATTAATCATTTTCATGCATAGGACTCTCATGCCAGTCTTCATAACCAAATTCCTCATTCACATTTCATGTCGAATACCATTCCAGCTCATCCATCCTTAATCATAAATATAGCATTTCACCTCATACCGATACCGTGCCATTTTGATACCAACCATCTCATGTTCATCACATTTCAAGCATTACTCAAAACTCATTGTTCATAACCCATACACCCCCCCCTCATGCATACTCATTTCCCCCATGCCATCATATAATAGTACAATAAAAATACAGATCAACCATCAAAGGACAAGAAGAACACCAAGCTGAAACGCATTCTCGCCCAGCTCCTCGCTCAGGCTGAAGAGCCTCACCCAGGTGAGAGACTCTCACTCAGGCGAGCTCCCTTCGCCTAGGCGAGGGTTCGAGAATCTGGGACAGTGGCCTCTGAACGTTCTTGCTTAGGCGAGACGCTCGCTTGCTCAAAACTGAGCGGGTCGCCTGGGCGACCATTTGCACGAGAAGTCCTGGGCGAGCCTCTGCTCACCTCGCCTAGGCGAGACAAGCTCGCTTGGGCGAGTTTATCAGTCGCCGCCACTGTCCGTACCTACAACAGTCGTATTTTTTTCACATACCAATGACAACACCAACTATTTCATGCATTCACAGCAACATACCAGTTCCAGGATCATAAAAATACAGCAAAACAACTCGCAATCACATTAAACAAAGAGGTTCTAGCTTCCCATACCTGGAATAAGCTAGAGCAAGACCTTGATGGTAGACACGGACGCAACAGAACGAGGAGTACACTTAGGAGTTGGAAAAACCACGGAACATAACATAAGGTAAGCTCATCACAGAGGCTTAGTTGGGTAAACACGAAAAGATACCAAGAAATGGGTGGCACGAGATGTAGGATGACTTACGTGGAGTAGGAACAGCTTGAGCAAACTTGAAAGCGGTAAGGAGGCAAACCCTAGCAGAGAGTGCAGCTGCTCAAGGAGGCACAAAGGTTTCTGTTTTACGAAAAAGAGCACAGGATTAGGGTTGGGACATATTAGGTCTGACCCTTCCTCTTTGGGCCTGCCCTTAGGCCCACAAGATGGGGCAGCCCTTAAAGAAAAAGGAGCATAATGAAAAGTGGGCTTTACAATATCCCGTAGTGATAATAACAACAACAACAACAACAACAACAACAATAATAATAATAATAATAATAATACAACTAAATATATGAAGAGATACACATTTTTTGTGTCCGGCTTGTTTTTACAATTTATCCTCTTAACTATTATTTGTGAAATTTATATAATTATTTATAATAAAAAATTATTTGTCAATTTTATCATTTTACTGATTTTATTAACTATTTTTTTAATTAAAATAATTATATAGATCTAGAGATAAAATGAACAACAAAATAAATAAAAAGTGCAAGTAATTGAAATATGATTCCGTAATAAATAAAAGTAAAATGTGTGTCTAACTATAATAATAATGATAATAACAATAATAATAATAATATCACTATAATAATATCACGTAGTGACAATAATAATAATATAATTATTTTAGCTACAACATTTTATTTTATTTTGTTACAAATATAATTATTTAAAACTTTATACAAGTTAATAATAACAATAATAACAACAACACTATAGTAATATCACATAGTTATAAAAATAATAATGATAATAATACAACTATATATATATATAAACAGATAAACATCTTTAGTGTTCTTTTATATTTTTTCAATTTTATCCTCTTAATTATTATATTTTAAATTTAAATAATTATTTATAATAAAAGAAATATTTTTTCAATTTTATTATTTTACTAATTTTGGTAACTATTTTTTGAATTTTGAAATAATTATTCAAACGTAAAAATAAATGAATAACAAAACAAATAAAAATGGCAAATAATTGAAACAAGATCGCTACATAGTAAGTAAAACTAAAATGTGTATCTAACATGATAATAAAAACAATAATAATAGTAATAACTATTATAATAATTATAATTTTTATTAAAAATAATAATAATAATAGATATAATTATAATTAATAATAATGATAATAATATTTATAGTTGGTAGTAATAATAATGATAATAATTATAGTTCATAATAATAATGATAATAATAATTATAGTTAATAATTATAAAAGTTATTATTATTATAATTGTAGTTAAAGCTGATAATAATAATAATTATAAATATAATCGATAATAAAAATAAAATTATAAAAATAAAATTATAAATATCATAAAAATTAGGTTGTATTATTGTAAATGTTATTATTAAAGTAATGAAGTAGTAAATTTAATTTTAAATATAATGAATAAAATTGATATTACAATATGGTGCAGTTAATTGATTTTAGGAAATAATTATAATAGTTTATAACCCTGGCTGTACGCACAAGTTATTTTTATTTCAAATCTTTTTAGAATAATAATATAATTGTTATTATATTTATTTAACCATTCAAAATACTAATATTAATATTAATATAAATTGTAAATTGTAAAATTTTTAAAAGATAAACAGTCTATTTAGCAAAAGTATTTAGAATAATAACATTTTTTATAATTAAAAATAGTACTTGTACTAATAACACCACTATAAATAATAATAATAATAAAAATAATGATACCAATAATAACAGTTCTCTCAAGCAAATGATGAACCACTGTGCGAGGCTTGGGAAAGATTCAAATCTTTGCTAAGGAAATGTCCAAACCATGGTTTTGATAAATTAGCACCACTTAACATGTTTTGCAATGGACTTCGACCACAAGCAAAAATGCTACTAGATGCATTAATAGGAGGCCCAATGTTGACAAAAAATGTTGATGAAGCAATAGAAATCATAGAATCAACTACTGCTAGTAGTTATCAAGCACATCATGATAGAAGTCCATAAAAAATAGAGGAATCCTTGAGCTCAACACACAATCTGCTATACTGGCACACAATAAGCTCATATCTCAACAAATGGAAGAGTTAAAGAAACAAATGACAAAAATGCAGATTGGAACAACCACAATGTCCCTATCACAACAACTTCTAAATTGTTTAGACATCATTTTTGGGTTGTTTTAGATGTTGTTATGATTGATACACATGGTGTATAAGATGCTTATTTCTGGATCAATATTCTTGTGAGTATAAGTCTCTTTTCTTGAATTTCTAGCTTTGCTCGAGTCTATTGTCTATCACTTTTCTTTTTGAGTTTGATTTTCCTTGGATTCTTGTGTTGTGGGATAATATACCTTGAACTAAATTGTTGGAAGTATTGCTTGTGGGAGTTTGAATTAATCATCATAGTTTAGCTTGAGTATTTTGTTTCACATTTATAGTAGTAATTCTAAGGCTTAATTCATCTTTTGGTCCTCTAATTATGATGTGGGGTTCATTTGGTCCCTAATTTTTTTGAGGTTCAATTTAGTCCTCTAGTTTTTGAAAGAGGTTCAATTTAGTCCTCGACGTTAACAACGTTAAAAAAATTAACGACAGACTGTTTTAATGTGATAGTGTGGCATTTGTGCATTAGGTGGCAGTGTATTAAGATTGGGTGATGTGGACTTGAGTTAAAAAAATTAACTTTGTTTTGAAAGGGGTAAATCTGTTAGGGTTATGGTTCTTTGAAAATAGGAAATTGAAGATTAAATTGGGGGATTTGGTGGAGAAGCATAATCAATCCGGGAAAAACCAAACGAAGAAGAAGGATTCGAAGACGAAGTGTTCGTTGTCGTCTTGGTTGTGGATTCAAAGACGAAGTGTTCGCTGCCCACAGTTGCAATATGGTGCTCCACCATGAGAGGAAAAGCCACCACCATGATTGGATGAGCTTGGATTTTGCATTCCCCGCGAATTACATGACCAAGAAGAAGAAGAGTGTCCCATCGACATCATTCACAATCAACGTACACCAAATGTCGAAGAACTCCCACACAAAGAAGATGAATTGTAAAATTAAGGCTAACCAACTTTCCCTCCACATACTTCGTTGCCACCTCATCATAGTACATTGATGCCCAACTATTAAAAAACCTGCCACGTTTTTGTTTCAAAGTGACACAACTGCACTATTCTGACGTTGTTTAACCAAAGATAACGGGAGGGACCAAATTAAACTGTTTTAAAAAACTGAAGGACTAAATTGAACCTCACAAAAATTAGGGGACCAAAATGAACCATACATCATAATTAGAGGACCAAAAGATTAATTAAGCCTAATTCTAAATACTCTATTTAGATTACTCTTGTCTTTTAAAGTGCTTTTCTCGTTATCATGGTCCTAGTTTTGTCATATATTTACTCCCTTTGGTTTAGCCATTTCTTGATTTTGGTGCTTCTTAGTTTGTCTTTAAATTTCCTTGATTTTGTCTTGGAGTTTTCCTTTCATTGGCCTCTTGAGTTGAGCTTAGATCCGTTACATCTTTCACTTTGATGTTGAATTCTTGATGGGGTGATTGGAGGTTCTTTGAAGAACTAAACAGGAACTTGAGAGCGAGTGAATACACTTAAAGAGTGAAACACGACTGAAATTGAGTGTAAACATGTAAGGAGTGGTGAGACCCATTTGATAATTTTATCCATTTTACTTGTGCTAACCACTTACTGTGTTTTATGTTAGTTCTTGTTTCCTCGTTTTCATTACAAGAATTAGCAATTTTGAGCACTCCACGAAGTTTCATACACGTTCGACCTTGATAGAGGATATCAATTTCATTGTGTCCAGAATCATCAAGCTGAATAGCAAACTTGGGGAACTTAGAAAGGAGCACAAACATCATAAAGGGTCATTGCCAAGTGACAATACAAGTGCTATTAGGTGCACCAAGTGTAAAGGATATGGACACGTAAATTATCAATGTCTTAATTGGAACGCAAAGTAAATGACTCTTCAGGAACTCCAAGATTACATTGTATACTTGAAAGAGGTGAAGAGGAGTGTTTGGAAAAAGCTCGAAGTCAAACAAGGACAACAAGCACAAAGGGAGAGAGAAAATGTGGAAAGAACACTAATGGAAATGTGGGAAAAGGTAAGACGAGAGAGAGTTAAAAGAGAGAAAAGAGCTAGAGATGAGAGAAAGAGAACAACAAAAGGAAGAGCTCAAAGAAAGAGTTAGAGAAAGAGAGGCGAGAGTACAAATGAGACTACAACGATTTAAGATGTTGGAAAAAGCAAGACAAGTGGAAAATTTGGAGAGGGGACAAAGGAAGAAAGCGCTAATAGAAATAAAAGAGAACGAGCTAAGAGAGAAAAAGAAGAAAGAGCGACGAGAAAAGGAGGAAGAAGAACATAAGAGAGAAAAAGAAGAAAGAGCGACGAGAAAAGGAGGAAGAAGAACATAGAGAGAAACACGAGAAGGAGTCCCTCCTCATACCCTTGACATGCATGGTTGAGATGAAATCCTTAAAGGGGGATGATAATGCGCTAAATTGTTGTTCCCATTCACATCATGATTTTGCATTTTCACTGGGAACACTTATTAACCCCTCCCCTTTTTGTCTCAATGCCTAGGGAATACTTATACATTAAGGAGCAATGGCATAAGCAGTGGGGTGAAGAAAAGATGATAGACAAGGAAGCAACAACATGGGCAAAATATGAACCTGACTTTAATCATCTACTTCTAAGGGATTTCAGGGACACTCTTTTTCTATTCTAATTACTAGGAGTTGTTTTTCTTTTTGTTTCATTGTGGATAATATAGTTGTGTTGAAACTCTTTGATGTGTACTGCAGGTTTATCTTTGATCCTGGAGAACAATCTCCAAGCACCTTGATAATAAGAAATTAGCCTATTCCATGATTCTAATCTCATTTTTTTATAGCATTTTATTTATGTCTTTAGACTATTATGGTTTTGTGTGCTTCAACAATTATGTTTGTGTGTTTGGTTGTAGGTAATAAAGCGCTAAAATTCGAGGTCGAATTTCTCCAACCCGGAGGCAATGATGGAGGCATGGTTCGGCATAGTCATAGGGATTTCAGAGCAATTGATGGAATCATGTCCAAGACCTTCAAAGAGATCTCATATTAGCTTCAAGTTGTAAAATAGAAACTCTTTTATAATTTTTGTAATGTTTTTGTTTGGGCTTTATCGGACCTTTAGTGGTGTTGGGCCTCTTGGTGTTTCAGCCCATAGTATATAAGCCCTCGTGAGACACATTTGTATTCAAATTTGATTTTTATGATACAGTGAGTTTTCTCTCAAGTCTCGAGGTTCTCCTCAGAACCACCGATCCTTATCTTTGAATCTTCGATTCAAAGTTGCAGATCTTCCTCACTTATCTTGGAATCTCCTCCAAGTGGCGTGAATTCCTCCCAGTTCCGAAAACTCCCAAATCGACGTCCTCCATTTTCCTCATTCGTTCTAGGGTTCATACCCAAATTCGTTTCAGATCCAATTTTTACCCAAATCCTAAACAATCTTTCATCAAAATATGATTGTTATTATTATTATTATTATCACTATTATATACTATAATTGTTTTATTTTTATGTTATTATATCCATTATAATTATAATTATTCTTATTATTATCGACTCTGACTATAATCATTGTTATTATTAACTATAATTATTGTTATTGTTATAATTATCGATTATAATTATTATGGTCATTATTATTCAACTATAAGTATTATTATATTATTATTAACTATAATTATTTCTATTATTATATTACTATTATTATTATTGTTACATTTTTTAATTTTAATTGAAATTTGAGTTAAGATCAACAAGAAATATATAATCTATTACATCTATTACATATTATGAAAAAAATATATTACCAAAATTATTATATTACTCATTTTCTTTAATTAACAAGTGTCATAAAAATTAATTTTTTCGTCATTTTAAGACTTTCTTACAAAAGGATTCGGGTTTAAATCCTACATAAGTAATTTTTTTATTTATATATGATTTTAACTATAATATTAATTATAAATAATATTATTATTTGTAGTATTTTTATAATAATTATTATTATTTATAATTGTTATTATTAATAATATTATTATTATAAATATTATTTGTAGTGATAGTAATTAAATTATAACCAATCACCAATATTAATATTATAGTAATTACTAAAATAGTAATAATTATAAATATTATTTGTAGTTATAATAATAATTATTACTATTATAATAAATATAATAATAATAACAATATTTATTATTATTATTATTATAATAATAAGAATAATTATTATTATATGTTATTATTATATATCATTACTATTAATATTATTAATATTATTTTTATTAGTAATAAAGATATTATTGTTATTAGAGATATTAGTATATAATACATTAATTTTATTATTATATATTATTGATATCGGAAAAAAGTACTTAAAAATTATTATTATTATTATTATTATTATTATCATTAATAATAATAATAATAATAATATTATTATTATTATTATTATCATTAATAATAATAATAATATTATTATTATTATTAAGAATTATAATTAATAACTATAATTATTATATTATTATTATAATTTTTATCATATCTAAATTAAAATTGATATTCTAAAACTATTATATTAATAATATTATCATTATTAAGAATAATAATTAAGAATTATAATTATTATATTATTATTATAATTCTTATCGTATTTAATTTAGAAAATTCACATTCCAAAAATATTACATTATTAATCACAATAATAATTATTATTAATGTTATTTTATTATTATTATTATTATTATAAATATAATTTTTATTATTATTATCACTATTATATACTATAATTATTTTTTTATATTATTATTATTCATTATAATTGTAATTATTCTTATTATTATCGACTCTAACTATAATAATAATAATAATAATTAACTATAATTATTATTATTGTTTTAATTATATATTATAATTATTATGTCCATGTTATTATCAATTATAAGTATTATTATATTATTATTAACGATAACTAATTTTATTATTACATTATTATTATTACTATTAATATTATTTTAATTAATTTTATACATTTTACTTTCATTCTCTATGTACAGGTCATGTTTGAATCATTTGTTCTTTTTACTTTCATTTATCTTTATATTTGAACAATTATTTAAATTCAAAAATTTAGTTACGGAAAATAGTAAAATAAAAAAACTGAAAAATAATTTCTTTATTATGAAAAATTATTTAAGTTTAAAATATAATAATTAAGAGAATAAAATTGAAAAAACAAAAAAGGACACAAAAAATGTTTATCTCTTTATATATGTAGTTTTATTATTATTATTATTATTACTATTATTATTATTATTATCACTATGCAATATTATTATAGTGGTATTATTATTATTATAGTTAGACATACATTTTACTTTTATTTACTATGGGATCATATCTCAATCACTTGTGCTTTTTATTTCTTTTGTTGTTTATATTATCTATATATCTATGTAATTATTTGAATTAAAAAATAGTTTCTAAAATTAGTAAAATTATAAAACTGACAAATTATTTATTATGAATAATTATTTAAATTTAACAAATAATAATTAAGAAGATAAAATTGTAAAAACAAAAATGTGTATCTCTATATACATGTAGTTGTATTATTATTATTATTATTATTATTGTTGTTGTTGTTGTTGTTGTTGTTGTTGTTGTTGTTGTTGTTGTTATTATTATTATTATTATTATTATTATTATTATTATAGTTAAACACACATCTTAATTTTATTAACTAGAGGATCATATTTCATTTTCTTGTCATTTTTATTTGTTTTGTTATTGATGTATATCTTTATATATTTATAGATTATGATAATTAACATTAACCTTATAGTATTAGCAATGGCAAATAAACCCGTCTCCGTGGGTATTGCCCGAACCATTCCCCGTTTTGACGGAGAATCCCCGCATTGACTGGGTATGGGTACGGGGAATCTCCAATTTTTTCAATTGGATATGGGGATGGGGATGGGGATGAATATATCCCGCCATAATACCCGTCCCCGCCATATTTCCATCATCGTTTAAATTATTAAAATATTCATAATTAATTAAGTAACCCTATATATTCTTTTTATTTTTTATTTCTTCTAAATATTTGGTTTGTCATGAAACTCATTCGCAT
>Ga0214542_1013118_pt1 | contig 10188 bp, 4 predicted proteins | sample CNSS1metaG_FD_160096 | JGI IMG/M metagenome (GOLD analysis project Ga0214542, IMG submission 160096) | Root nodule microbial communities from cowpea collected in UCLA plant growth center, Los Angeles, California, USA - CNSS1 | ecosystem: Host-associated > Plants > Roots > Nodule | place: USA...
GAGACCCTTTGTCAAGTTTCCAAACTGCACCCCATGATCTCTCCATGGAATACCATGCACCTGAATCTTCCTCCTTCAGTTCAACTTTCCCAAGATCACCATCACCACCTTCATATTCAATCAGTATCGCAAAGTATTCATCGTTCGATCCACTGTCCACACGAAAAGCTATTGACACACCTGGGTAACTGCATTCAACTCTGCAAAAGTAAATTCATTCCGGTGTTAGTGTTTATAATTTTTTTTAAGGTTAAATATGTTGTTGATCCTTTAACTTTCAATGAAAATTGGAAATGGTTCCTCCTCGAAACTTTGAACTAATTTACTCCTTCAACTTTAGAGATGTGTGTATTTAATCTTTTTAACTATTTTTTTTTTTAAGTTTATTTGAGGTTCCAAACGCATTTTATGATAATATTTGAGTTATTTATATCGTTTAACTTATTTTTGCTTTAATATTGGTTGAGAAATGCGTATAAAACATCAAATAAACTTAATAAAATTTTGTTAGAAAGACTACATTTATCCAATTTTTTAAGATGGGAGACTAAATTAATCTAAAATTTTGAATAATGACTAATTCCAAATTTGACTAAAAATTAAGGGACTAAAAATATATTTAACCTTTTTTCTATATGGGTTGAAAAAACATTCTAATTATTCCGTTTTATAAAAATCAAGGAGAATAGGGTTTTATAAATAAACTTATTTACGAGTGAATATTGTAGCTCAAGTTAAAACAATTAATAAATATTAAAGAGTAACATTTTTATATTTTGATTGGTGTTTGTGTCCAATCATAATCATTTGTTTAAAAGCTTTTATTTTTTAATAGAAAATAAACGTATGTTAAAAGATCTTTTTAATTTGTATATTCAATTGCTTGGTACTTTATACCGTGTATGGGTTTTGACAATAAATTTTGTAGATTTAAAAATCTGCAATAACAATGGAGGACCAGACTATTTTAAAGCACTTTCCTTTAATAAGAATAAAGAATGTTGATAATGACTATTACTTGTATGGATGGTGGTGTTTGGTTTAAAAACTTTGAAGATGTCACCATTTTTCAGGATGGATAAAAAATTCTAAATACTTAATTTTCAAAGCATAGAGCATTTAAGGTAGGGAAAAGAAATACAAGAGTGAGGGAACTTTTTGCATTTGTTGCAAATATTTTCTTTCTCTTTATTGTATATGATATTTTTATATAGATTGAGACAGCTCAATTATACTTTTAATATATATATATATATATGTTTTTACTAATAAAAAAAATAATATCTTCATTTTAGACATTGTGAATTCTTTCTTAAGAAAACTAGCGTAAACACAGGTGCTATTACGCCTGTGTTCGTATTTTTTGAATAATATTAATAATTGATGATATTGTAATGTTATTAAGTTAATAAACAAAATAAAAATATGTTTATAAAAAATAAAGTAAAATGTATGGAGAAAATATGAGAAAAATAATTGTTGATGAATAGTAGAAGAAGAAAGAAGAAGGAGATAAGTAAATAATTTTATAAAATTTGTAAAAGTAACCGTTAATTATTAAAAATTTAATAAATAATTAAATTGTAAAGGGTAAAGTTGGAATTATGAAATATGGACACAAAAGAGGGAATCCCCTTTATATATAGTTATAGATAAAATAAAATATATAATTTGGATAAGGTTAAGTTGAAATCTGAATTAAAAGTTGCATATTTAATAAAAATCACAAAAGTGATAATATGTAAGATCAACAGCACGTCAACCCATATTTTTATATTTTTAGAATTAGATTGAAATTATTGTAGTGATGTTTTGTAAGAATTTTTGTATTGTTTATTTTATTTGAATTTATCGTATGTCTAGTTATGAAAAATTAATTTAATAATAAAATAATTTTTTTATTTACGGTCTGATTAATCTTTGACACGATATTATAAGGATAATTTAGTTTTCAAAACTTATAATGAAAACATAATTATATAATTTTCTTACCTATTTAAAAAAACTAGAATAAATATATCGTGTTTGCTTAATAAACTGGTAATGCCTCAATATATTTAAACATTCAAATATAGTTTTTACCATAAAATTTGTTAGATGTAGGTCAAAATAAGAAAAATTATAAATGGAAAGTCAAGAAGGTTGAAATATGTATTGAAAATATAATAAAATTATGGGAATGTTGTCACATTAGAAATATACAGTTAATTCTCTTTGTCACGTGGTTTAGTCAGTTAGATAGTTAATTAATTAACAGGAAGTAAACACCACCGACACTATATAAGAATGGAATGATAGAAATATAGAAATGAAAAGAATAAAAAAATTTAACCACTATCACATTAGATATTACCAAGTAAACTTTAAATCTAATTTATTTCACAAAATCAAATTATAAAATAATATTTAATATTTTATTTATATATTATAAAATTATCTTATTTCTAAATGACACGATTGTTTCAATAAAACACTAATGCACATAGATGAAAAATATTGTGAGTAATCTTAAAAGCCACACCTTCTATATTGAATGTTTATTTTGCCAGCATTACGTAGTTTCTCATCTTGGCCTGAAACTGCCATGGCACCAAAAGCAGAGCCACTCAAATCAAAGTGGTATTCAGCATCTGAGTCACATCCTGGGCATGCATCAGTGATCACTACCCTCGCAGGGTTCCCTGAGCATCCATTATTTCCTGTGCATTTCACCTGAAATTATAACAAATTTCCATGCAAATCTCAATTAGCTAATATATTAAATTTTGACTCTCTGAGTATTAATACAAAATTCATTAAATTTAAAAAAAAAAAAAAGTAATGCGTAAATTTTTACCTGTCTATAAATTAAAGATGACTTTGATTTGACCTTTTTTATGTTATTTTTCAATAGACTAATTTAATAAATTTACTTGTGAAATGGACCGAATGACAGACACGAATTATTTAACAGTTTCGAGCATTGAAAAAGTGTTTTATCATTTTTTTTTCTAATTTTATATATGTTGTGCTTACCTCATAACATAAACCACAACCTTTGCCTGAATCATACAAAAGAGGGCTTCCGGCAGATATCATTGACGAGAATGGAGGTTCCCCAACAGAGCTTCCATAACCACAAGCACCACCTACATATATAATTAACAACCAACCATAATAACCGAAACCTTTTCGATCACAATTCAACCATTGCTTTCACACTTTATAAAATTAGGAGACACATAAGATACGACTTAACCCACGTAGGGGATCAATGTCCCCTTCAATTCAAAACTTTAACAATGAGGTATGAATCTTTCTTTCGGTAGGATATTCAATATTTTCATCGCTAATGATATATGATTTTGTTACGAAGTAAACTTTAAACGTAACTCAGTCCCACAAAACTGGTTTGTAAGATGAGGTTTGCACTCCACTTATACAATATAAAATTATTTTATCTTTAATCGATGTTGGACTTCCAAAAGACTAAGATTTACACTTGAATTATTAGTAATATATAATTTACGCCGAAAGTTAAGAAGTATATTTTAAGTCTATTGGAACAACTGTGTGAATACACAATATATTTGGGCACTGTATATTATTGATGAAGAGAGGGAGGGTATTTATACATGAGAGTTATAGTTATAAAACTGAAAAGTAACAAACTCATTTACAACTGTCTCAACTAACAACTATACTTGACTTATTACAAAATATACTAACACTCTCCCTTAAGTCAAGTCCCTCAAAGAAACTATCCCTGCTTTTTTCTTCAAAGCTTCGAACCTATCAACTTTCAGTGCTTTAGTGAGGAAGTCAGCTAGCTGCACTTCTGTATTGCAGTACTGCAGAATAACTCTTTCTTTGTTCACCAAATCTCTGAGAAAGTGGTACCTCACCTCTATGTGTTTACTCCTACCATGGCTTACGGGATTTTTAGATAGGTTTATTGCAGATACATTGTCTATCTTCAACTGTAGAGGAGTTTTCATCACTATCTTTAATTCTCTCAACAATTCTTCAATCCACACCCCTTGACATGCTGCAAAACTTCCAGCCACATATTCTGCTTCACAGCTAGACAATGCTACCACCGATTGTTTCTTAGAGCACCAGGAAATTGGAGCATCATTTAACAAGAACAAGTATCCTGAGGTGCTTTTCCTTTCCACTAAGTCACCACAGTAATCAGAGTCAGTGTAACCAATCAACTCCAGTTCTGATTTCAGCCTTCCAATAGGGAACATTACTCCATAATCTGTTGTTCCTTGTACGTATCTCAGAATTCTCTTGACAGCCATCATATGTGTCTTCCTTGGTTTCCCCATAAATCTGCTTATCAATCCTACACAGAATGATAAGTCAGGTCTGCTGTTACAGATGTATCGTAGTGATCCGATAATCTGTTTGAAGAGAGTTTCATCCACGATTTCCCCATCCTCATCACTGGTTAGCTTCAGGTTTACCTCAATCGGACTTGCAGCAGCGTTGCAGTTCACCATATTGAATTTTCTCAACAATTCTCCAGCATATTTCTTCTGATGCATCACCAATCCCTTGGTTGTATAGGCAAATTCCATGCCTAAGAAATAACTCAATTTCCCTAGATCTGTCATCTCGAATTCAGCTTCCATTATCTGCTTGAATTCGTTGATTTCCTTCAGATTTGACCCTGTGACTAGCAGGTCATCCACATAAAGACAGATTATGATCATGTCTTCTCCCATGCCTCCCTTTACGTATACACCATGCTCTACCGTACACTTTATAAACTTCAATCTGCTAAAGAAGGAATCAATCCTCTTATTCCAAGCTCTTAGGGCTTGCTTTAGACCATATAAGGCTTTTCTTAATCTGAAAACTTGATGTTCTTTCCCCTTCACAGTGAATCCAGGAGGTTGCTGGACATATACTTCCTCATCTAAAGATCCATGCAGAAAAGCTGATTTAACATCTAGCTGGAATAATGGCCATTTCATTGCACATGCTACAGCTATCACCAAACGAATTGTTTCTATTCGTGCCACTGGTGCAAAGACTTCAGAAAAATCTACCCCTTTCTGCTGCAAGAAACCTTTTGCCACAAGCCTGGCCTTGTGCTTTGAAACTGAGCCATCAGGATTTAGTTTTGTCTTAAAGACCCACTTTACCCCAATGCAGTGTTTGTTCGCGGGAGGATCAACCAAGGTCCAAGTTTCATTCTTCTCAATGGATCTCAATTCCTCCTGCATTGCGTTTCTCCAGATTGGTTGAGCTAAAGCTTCATCCTCACTAATTGGTTCCATTCCTGCTAATAGCACCATGTGGATCAATTCTCCTTCATCACCAATTTGATCATCAGAATATACATCAGAGTCTGCAAATCTGCGGGGCACAATTCTCTCCCTTTGCGGTCTCTGAGTTACTGATGATTGTGGTGTAGTGGATTGTTCTGCTTCTACTGTTATGGGGTTGTCTATGCCATTACTGATCACTAGATTCTTCTTAAGACTGGTCTGCTTAAGTGCCTAGTCCCACTGCTCATGTTCTAGCATCACAACATCTCTACTTAAAACCATTTTCTCCTTGATTGGATCAAACAGTTTGTATGCTCCAGTGGAATGATAGCCAACAAACACCATAGGTTCACTTTTATCCTGAAGTTTAGTTCTTCTTTGATCAGGCACGTGTTGATAAGCTAATGCTCCAAACACCTTGAGATGATTTACTACTGGTTTTACTCCAGACCAAACTTCCACGGGTACCCTTCCTTCCAATCTCTTGGTGGGGCATCTATTTAGAATATAAGCAGATGTGGAAACTGCTTCTCCCCAGAACTTTTGTGGCAGCCCCTTTTCTTTGATCATGCTCCTTGTCATATTCAAGATTGTACGATTTCTTCTCTCTGCAAGACCATTATGTTGAGGAGTATATGGTGCAGTGATTTCATGCACAATGCCACTTGCTTGACAGTGTTGCTCGAACACATTTGAGGTAAACTCTCCTCCTCCATCCGTTCTTAAGATCTTGAGAAGCTTGCCACTCTCCCTTTCTGCCAGTGAGGGAACCTCAAATGGTCCGCAAACGTCTGAGTGTACAACCTCCAAACACTCCTTCGATCTCATCTTTAGGTGTTCTTGAAAAGATTTTCGGGTTTGTTTTCCAGCCAAGCAGGTTTCACAAACAGTCTCGGGCAAGTTGATTTCTGGAAGTCCTAGCACCATTTTCTTTGTACCAAGTTGTTGAAGACTCTTGAAATTTAGATGGCCATATCGGGAGTGCCATAACCAGCTATCACTATCACTTTTTACTATAGAGAGGCATTGTACATCAGCAACCCTTATGTTCACCTGAAATGTTCTATTCTTGGAGAGTTTACTTCTCAAAACAAGATTTTTAGCAGCATCGAACACTTCAACTTTGTCGTAGCTCCCCATAACTGTTGTGAACCCCTTTTGCACCAACTGACCAATGCTTAGAAGATTGCATTTCATTTTTGGAACAAACAAAACGTCTGAGATGACTGCCTTTGACCCATTCTTCCTTAGAATTACAACATCTCCAGACCCTTCTACCTCCAAATAGCTATCATCCGCAAATCTGACTTTGCTTTTCTTTGCTGCATCAAAGTTTATCAACCACTCCTTGTGACACGTCATGTGATTCGAACATCCCGAATCAAGATACCAAGACTCAGCCTTTGAGTTTGAATCTTCTGCAGTGGTGGTCACCATCAGGATAAGTGGTTCAGAGTCAGAGTCCTCCTTCGCCATATACGCTTCTCTTTTCTGGAACCTTTTCTTCTTTCCTTTATCAGTGTGGCATTCATAGGAGTAATGTCCTAGCTTATGACAATTAAAGCACTCCACCTTACTCTTATCTTTCTTCTTGAAATTCTTCTCTGTTCTCCCTTTTCTTTCTGCTGAATCACTCTCTCCTCTGTCATAATCACTTCTTTCAGATTTGCAATTTCCACTGGTTCGTTGCCCTCTCCATTTCTTTTGCTGTTTCTTTTCATCACTCTTAAAATGATGCACCTTCAGGGCTTGGTCAGCTTTCTTGATTGGGCTTCTATTAACCAATCTCATTTCATGCGCTTCTAAAGAACTTTGGAGTTCTTCCACCTTCATTGCTGCTAAATCATGCGATTCCTCTATTGCCACTGCAATATAGTCAAATTTCCTAGGCAATGAACGCATGATCTTCTCCACAACCATCAGATCAGTGATGGTTTCTCCGCAACCCTTCATCTGGTTCGTGATGGTGAGTACTTTGTTGAAATACTCACCAATCCGATCATCTCTGCAGTAACTCATACTGCTTCCTCAGTGTCTGGAGTTTCACCTTTTTAATCTTTTCTCCTCCCGCGTGACTCCTCACCAAGATGTCCCACGCTTCTTTTGCCGTAACAGCATTTTGAATCTTCTCAAAGTGAACATCATCAACGCATTGATGAATGATAAACAGGGCTTTGTTATCCCTCTTTCTCATACTCGTTTTCTGTTCATCTGTTGAACCAGCAGGCACCTGGCAACCACCTTCAACCACATCACTGATATCTTGAAATTTGAACAGTACCCGCATTTGTGTGCTCCAGCGATCCCAATTCTTCTCAGTCAGTGTCGGAAAATTCATTGAGGAAATGTGACTCTCGCTTCCAGCCATCCCTTTTCCCGTCTTGATCAAGAAACGAATTCTTGGACACTACTGTTAACCTTTAGACTCTCCTTCGTGCTTCAATCACTCTGTCTGACCACCACTGCCTCTCGCAATCTGTCAAACGTGATTTCTGAAGTCACCTTCACAGGTCCTAGACGAACCTGGCTCTGGATACCAATTCTATTGGAACAGCTGTGTGAATACACAATATATTTGGGCACTGTATATTATTGATGAAGAGAGGGAGGGTATTTATACATGAGAGTTACAGTTATAAAACTGAAAAGTAACAAACTCATTTACAACTGTCTCAACTAACAACTATACTTGACTTATTACAAAATATACTAACAAAGTCTAACTTAAACTTACAAAATTTTGTAAAATAAGATTTATATTCACTTATATATTATGAATTGACGTTATTTTTAGTCGATGTGAGACTTTTGATAACATGAGATATCACCAAATGGATTGTCTAAACATACTCTAAAATTTGTTCTTACCTTCACTGCCGTCTCCTTGGGCAGGTCCATACCAAGTGGCTAGAGCAGGTGACCAATCTGAATAGAAGGTGTATGAAGCAAATGAAATGTTTCTAGGGTTGAAAGAAGAGGAGGGGAGAAGATGGAGTGTTGAAAGTGAAGCTACAATGGTGAAAACAATGAGAGAATGTACGTAGAAGTGTAAGAGCCATATTATCACAGAGAGTGTTGCTAATAGTTGCTTATATGGTGTGAGAAATATGGCATGGATGATGCGGTATTTATAGAGGAAAAGAACTGAGAGTGTGCATAATTTCCTAACTGCCAAATATTTGAAAAATATTGCACATGGAAATTTAGAAAACGTATGATATTTAAAAAGAGTATATTGCACATGACAATTGAGTCCGACATTTTGTTTCTTTAAAGAATAAGACAAGTGGGATGTTTGAATTTGATGTACAAGACGTACATTCCCTCACGCATTCTAAAGATAGCTTTTATTTATTTTTTTTGTTATATTTTTTTTTTTTGTTTATATTCGGAGAACACTCACCACAAAAATTCATGTAGGGTTATATTACATATTAACTTGTTAGCCTATATATGGGTCAAACTATTGCTTGTGTCATTTTTTTTATCAACAAATTTAAAAAGTCTAATTATTGATTTAATCTTTCGATTTATTGTTTTGATTCATTTGTAATCTCTTTATTATTATTTTTTTTGTTTAATTTAGTCTTTTAAAAAAATTCAATTCAGTCTCCTTATTATTTTTAATTTAATTTAATTCTCTTTTTAAAAAAATCAATTTTATTCTCTCAAATCTCAAACCTAATGAGTAATTAAGTTTAATTACAAATTATACATACATGTTAAAATAATTTTTTAGACTTTATATACCAAATCACTCCACCTAAAGGTAATAAAGTTAAATATTTAGGTGGGGTGTAAAAAATTAAATAATTTTTTAAGTGGAGTGACTTGATGTATAAATTATAAAAAATTATTTTAGTATGTATATATAAATTGCAATTAAACTTAATTATTAATTTGATCTCAAATCGATAAGGACAAAATTAGATCATGAAGATTAAATTGAATAAAAAAATAATAAGAAGATCAAATTGAACATTTTAAAAATATATATAGGAGCACTAAATTAAATGAAAAAAAAAATTGTATTCGTACAATTTGTTGAAACAATTGATTAGCCTACTTTAGATTTCAGATTTGGGATACCCAAACATTATGACACAAATTTCCTTATAGAACATAATAACACAAAATTCCCCAACTCTTAAGAGATTAATTCTCAGCGTCTTTCATCTTTCACAATGCAAAATTTCAAGTTTTATTTATTGAGAAACTACTTACAAAAATAAATTTCTAGTTTATGTTGGTAAGCAGTTTTTCTATCGTTAACATTAAAAAAAATCTTAACAAACTTGGTGTCATCGATAAAGAAAAATGAATGGAAACATTAAAAAAATTACTACATAAATGTCCATTTAAAAATAATATAATTCGCATGTCTCAAAAAATAGCCTGGTATTATTTGACGAGAAAATCCTGACTAATATCAAATAAGAAATAACATAATCTAAAAAGAAAATATTTTACAATGTGAATAAAAAATAATTCTTAGTAGCATCGATAAAAAAAAAAATCATAGCCAAATCAACCTAAAAAAATATTTTTGTGTTGGTCAGGAAAATTCCAATTAACATTAATAGAAAATAATTTTAACCTACAATGTTTAAAACCTAATTTTAATTGATATTGGTTGAAAACCATCTCAAATGACAACAAACTAAAATAACCTTAATTTACACAAATTCAAAAATAATGTGAATGATATCAAAAAAATATTATTATAAAGTTATCAAGAAAATTTGAACTAGAGTTAGTTGATAAATAATGTTGACCTAATTAATATTAATAATAAAAAATAATTTTATAATGTTGTTTAAAAAATAAATAATATCTACTTTAATTTGAATTAATAAGTTTTCATGATTGATAAAAATATATTAAAATTACAACATCAAAACATGGATCAAGTTAATAATGTCTCAAT
>Ga0214542_1013120_pt1 | contig 10184 bp, 5 predicted proteins | sample CNSS1metaG_FD_160096 | JGI IMG/M metagenome (GOLD analysis project Ga0214542, IMG submission 160096) | Root nodule microbial communities from cowpea collected in UCLA plant growth center, Los Angeles, California, USA - CNSS1 | ecosystem: Host-associated > Plants > Roots > Nodule | place: USA...
TATATGTACATCCCCATACCCATCCCCATACCCAACTGAAAAAGTCGGGGATTCCCCATACCCATACCCATACCCAGTCAATGCGGGGATTCCCCGTCAAAACGGGGACGGGTTCGGGCAATACCCATGGGGACGGGTTTATTTGCCATCTCTAGGTCTAATCAACAGTTTGATCATTTTCCACAAAGCGTAAATAAATATATTGAAAAATAGTTTAAAAACAATAAAACTGAAGCAGGCCACATTTAATAGTTAAATATATGCAAAGAAACATTTGAACAAGTATCATTTAAAAATCAAAGATTCGTTAAAGAAATATAATAGTAAATTTCTAATACAAAATCTAGCATTACTTATGGTACATTAATATAGTTGACAAACTAAATAGTGGTTCACATTTTTAAATAGAATAAAATAAATTGGTTTGCTCTCCCCTTTATCAGACCATCTTAACTTGATTTAAAAATTTATTTAAAATTATAAAAAATTAATATATAAGATATACAATTTTAAAGCTTTAGTCAAAGATAAAATTAATTGCAATTTTTAAATATAATAATTTAAATACAATTCTAACATAAATATATTTAATAAAATAATATTATTTTCAAATTTTAAAATTATAGTTATTTTATGTTTAAAAAACAGTTAATCCAAAGTTCAAAATTCACTCACTTAAATTTAAGTAATTTCATTTTTCAATATGACTGACTTATTATTTTTTCCAATTTTCGTATGTATTCAGGTTAACTCATTTAATCAACACATCAAGTCAGTATCGTAACATCTCATCTAAATAATAACCTTAATTAAATGAAACATCACACAAAATAATATAAAAAACAAAGTTATGGAGTATATTGTCACTCCTTACACTTATCCAGAATAAACTAGGAAAGAAACTAAGGCACACCACGATGCCAATAATAATACGAGAAAGAGGTTTAACAATATTCAAAACAAATGCTCCAAGAGCAAGGAAATACATGGGCTACAATCCTAAAACAATGACTCGAAGAAGCGGGATCCGAACCCAGATAAGCTATGCAACGGAATCTCCATCACACCTTGATGACCACGAGGAGTTCTTGCATCTGCTCACATCAATAAATTGATGATCATCGCAAAAGGAGAAAACCACACAGAACATATAAACAAACAGAATGGTAAGCTAGTGTAAAAAGGTTTTTATCATGCCATTGAACATACAATTTGAAAGTCATGAGTACATAAATCAACCAAACATATAATGACTGACAAGCAAAACACTAAGACTTAAAGACATGATTTATCTGGATACATATAATCAGTCGGATTCACTAGATGCTTGCACTTGTAGTGGCCTCTACTGCTCTACAAAGCCATTGCCAATGGGTTTCACCTATCACTCACAAAGTTAGCGTTCAAACATCTAAGGCCATTATCCTGCCAAAGGCTAGGGCCTCCTACTACTTTCAGCACTTGGTTAGTACGCTTTACATGAGACTAACTGACTCTTTAGAGTGTCAAGATGCAATCCTTACTTGAATCCTTACTAAATTATATAATTAGGCACCACCACGAAACCACGTGGAATTACGTCCTAACCATGAGGCACCACCATGAACTCCCACTAACAGGGATCATGGAATTATGTCCTGACCGATGAGGCACCACCATGAGATCTCACCTAGAGATTCATGGAATTACGTCCTAAACCACACCAAAATCATGTCTCACCAACCAAGCATAAGGTAATCATGCATACCAATTCCATGCCAAGCTATTATAATAGTAAACAAGCATCAAACTCACAAAATAGAACTAAGGCAAGCAGAATATCGAAATAAATAGTAAACCCTAGCTTCCCTTACCTTATCAAGAGCTAGTGTGAGGGGGTTTAAGCTAGCATAATGGTACCACAGCTCCAAGAACAGCTTCGCAAGCTGAAAGCACTAACATCAGAATAAGGAGGGGTTACTACGATGAACCCTAAATGGAACCACAAGAAAAATCCAGCTGGGGAAAAGAATAAGAGATGAAAATAACTTATATGAGCGGAAAATTGGGTTTGAGCTGACTTAAAGACAAATGGGATTCAAAACCCTAGCATAGCTTAGTTGAGGGAAAGGAGAGTGTTTGAGAAACTATTTTTCTAAAAGTAAGCAGGAAATGAGAGTGTTAGGCTGGTGTAGGGACTTTGGACACACCATGGCCAACCTTAGGCCCAACCGATTAGAGTAGGGCCTTAAGATTAGGGCAGAAAATTAAAGTGGGTCTTACAAGTACAACTAGTTATTACAAAGATATCTAAATAAAATTATTAAAAATAATTGAATAAGAAATGTAATATCTTAGCCAATAGTTATATTATTACTAATCTTACAAACACAAGTTTATATATATATATATATATATATATATATATATATATATATATATATATATATATAATAATAATAATAATAATAATAATAATAATAATAAAAAATTTCTTTCTAATTTTTCTTGGATTATTTTTATTGAGATTCTCTATTTGAAACATTATTTATTCTCAATATAAAATACAATTATCATAATTGAAAATGTCAAAACATACGGGATAAGTTTTGACTAGGGATGGCAACAAGACGGAGCAGAGATGCATTTTACTATCTCATATTCATCTCCAGAAAAAATTCATCTCCATACCTAAATCCAATAGGTATCAAATTTTTTTTCATCCTCATCGGATAACGGGTATATTCTCATACGTATACGCATACATGTTTTCTTACTGTTTCAATATTAATTAATTTTTATAAAGTAATAAAAAATTACTGTAAAGACAACATAATATTATCAAATATTCAATATTAAGAGGAGGGTTGTTTACTCGATATCAAATATTTAGAAAGAAATTATAATTGCATACATTTCAAATTAGAATACCAAATAAAATTCCATGAAAATCAAAACATTTATTAAATTTTCAAATATTAATGAAACCTAGTTGATAAAATTTAAAAATATTTTTAAAAGGATATAAAAGGAAAACAAATATTCAAATTAAAATATATTTTAAATGTCAGTTTACTTCAAATTTTTTAAATTCTAATGAATCTCTTTTTTATACACTAATAAAAATTATAATACATCACTTGATCAAAATCATGCAAAGAACAAATATTAAACTAATAATAATAAAATTTTAACATAGATCTTGTATATTTTGAAATTTAGTATATGTTGGATGATGATAAAAAATCATGACAATTACATTAAATTTTTATATTATAGTAAACAAAATTTATTTATTATAGTGACAAAATTACAGTATGATTATAATGAGTTAGAAAATATAAAATAATTATATAAAATATATCAAAATAGTATTCTACATGATAAAAACAAATAAATAAAAATATTAAACAAATTATCAAATATGTGTCTTTGAAACAAATTGAGACACTATTGAATGAAATCAAACAAATGAAAACAAATGTATAATTAAGGTTATGATAAGATGAAAAATACTATAGAGATCTTCAAATTAAAACAAGAATTAATAATAATAGAATAAAGAAGATAATTTTTTTATGTTACCTAGTAAATGAAAGATTTGTTATTAAACACTAAAATTGAGAGTCTTAAAAATATATATAATGGAGATGCGAATGAATTTAATGACAAACCAAACAATTAGAAGAAATAAAAAAAAAGAAAGTGTATATATATATATATATATATATATATATATATATATATATATATATATATATATACAAGGTTACTTAATTAATTGTGAATATTTTAATAAGTTAAGCGGGGACAGGGATATGGTGAGGACGAGTATTATGGCGGTTATAAGGATAGGGATGGGGCATATATGTACATCCCCATACCCAATCAATGCAGGAATTTCCCATCAAAACGGGAACGGGTTCGAGCAATACCCACGAGGACGAGTTTAGTTGTCATACGTAACTCTGACAATCATTTTAAAGGATATGAGATTTCCCCTATTTTTATATATTATATACACACACACACACACACACACACACATATATATATATATATATATATATATATATATATTTAAAAAATATATTTATATATTATTTTATTATTTATATTAATTTAGTTTAAAAAAATTAAAATTTGAAAACCATGTTTACCCTTCTTCTGTTATTCCTTGTTCTTCTTTATTTGGTTTCTCTTTCTTCCGTACCTTTCTTTCTCACCTCTTCTTTCTTTCTCAATTTTCACCCTCAATCTCTCATCATTTTCAAAATCAGATTGCACCAAGGAAAATTTGAGGTGCTAAGGAACCTTTTGAACCAACAATTTCTTCTTTTAAGTATGTTGATTTTCTACCTTTCTTTTTCGAAGCAATTTGTTTTCTTCTTTGTGTACATATAAATATTTTAGGCTTTGAAGTTGTGTAAGGGAAAAACGATGTTAGTGTTAGGAATCTACTTTAAGGTAAGGGGAGCTAATAATTTAGAAGTTGTTATTTTTCGTAAAATATTGAGTCTTGATTTTGAGATTTAATTTGAGGTATATTGCAACAAACTTTAGTTCTAATTCAATTATTGAAGATTTTAAGTCGTTGAAAGAGCATAGAGCATCACTCTGACTAAAGGTAATTTTTTCTTTTTTTAATATATTATTATTGATGATAAACTTTATGTTTCACTTTCATATATATTATTCTCATATTTTTTTGAATTCTACTATCATGTGTGTAAGACCCGAGAAAATAAATAAATTAAATAAATAATTAATTAATAAATACAGGTGGTGAGAGCCTTTATGGCATTTAATGCTAACTTTTATGATGTGGAATAGTATTAGCTCAAGTGGTTGAGAGTACTTAGACATGTTGAGAGGACATGGGTTTAAGTCCTATGTATGCCAATTATGTGTTATTTTAATTATTTTTTATTTTAGTAATATGATTGATCATGATGAGTGATAATATGATCCTAAGGGAAGCCATTGTTGGTTAAGGAAGAACTATCATGTACTCAATTTTACACAAGGAATCCAGGTTAGGGGAGTTGTTCGCTTTATTTTCAAGTTTAAATACTTAACTATGAATTGTATGAAAACCATGATTGTTTTCTGTGCAAGTTTTGTGGACTATGATTAGTTTCTGGAATTTTTCCAGAAACTGCTTGGCGAACCTTCAAAGCCGCTAGGCGACTCATGCCAAATTTTCCCAGTTTATGTACATCTGATATGAACAGCCTGGCGACGATGAACTGTTGTAATGTCCCCTGCTAGAAATTACTTAATTTAAATAAATAAATAAGAATCGAAAATCAAACGTCGTAATTTTTATTATTCCTAAATGCGGGAAAATTTAAAACATTAGTCAACGCGCCATAATTTAAATAAAACTAGAGTAGTAAACTTAGTACAAATCCCAAAATCCGACAAAATAGTAAAATTATAATAAAATTCCTCAGCTCAAAGTCTCCCAAGCTAGCCCTTTCTTCGTCGCTATGCATCAACAACATCACCTGAATGTTGTATGCCCCTGTGTAACGAATCACACAATCATTGCCAAACACAAACAGAAAGAGTGAGCTCATAAACAATTAACACATAAGTGAATAATTTCAAAACACCCAACTAATTTATTCTAGATAATTCTTGGCCAAGACCTTAATCCCCAAGGCTTTTCAACCTTCAATTCACACAAATAGTTAGTCATGGATTTAGGATTTATGATGCTCACACGAACCTACCTGCTTGTGGTCCTACCTCTACGAACCTCCCCGCTCGTAGTCCTAATCTACAAACCTCCCCGCTCGTAGTCTTACTCTACGGACCTACCCGCCCGTAGTCCAAAACACGTGATCCACCAACTACAAACCTCCCCGCTCGCAGCATCTCTCAAGTGTGTGCACGGAACATACGAACCTCCTCGCTCATATCATCACGTGTTCAACACCATCTATGAACCTACCCGCTCATGGCATAACATCTCTTGATCTAAGTCCCCATCAATGCGTACAAACAACACACGCAAGTCAATACCTGTAGCAATATCGCCTGGCGACGACAACCTAAGCGTGGCCAGGCGAAAATACTATCCAGACCGCCTGGGGGGACACCCTTGCCGCCAGGCGCCAAGCCTTTTCCAGCCCCACTGTTTCAGGGTCTATCACCTGGCAGAGCACACCTTGCCTCCAGACGCCACTCGTTACAAGGACACCATTGGTGGTCCTATCGCCTGGCAGACACTCGTAGGTCGCCAGGCGCCACACCAGTAGCATAGTTTTCCTAGTTTTTGGCACCCAAATTTTTTTGTTCTAAAATTCAGGTTGCTCTAACAACTATATTGCACACTTGCTTAGCAACACCTAATTCTAATTACCCATCCACTTCAACATGATTTGATTTCCTATAACTCATATTCACCATTCAAACCTTCCAAACTATGTGATTTACCCACCACTATATAGTTACACCATGACTTAATCAAGTTATAACAGAAACAAACTCTTACTCAATCCCTGTACACAATGCAGCTCATTAGCAATCCTATACTTAACCAATTGTTTTTTCACCCTTTTATCATTAAATTGCTATACCTAATTTCACCTACTCCAATGCACCCGAATCCACATTTCCAGCTTAGTTATCCTCTTTTTTTCTCATTTCCCTGTTATTCCAGATTGTTAGACCATCACTAAGAATTCATTACCAAACTCTAATTCACTTTGCCGTAAGCACATCACCTCACTCCATGCATTGCCTTGTTTATCATGACCCTCATTCAATTATCTTAATCTCTTTGTCACATTTAATTTCCTTTCGCCTCAATTTAATAGTAACTCTCTCTCAGCCATCCCCTAAATTTCCAAAACAACTCATTTTCCACCGCTATTGCCTAGCAGCCAATAAGATGCCGCCAGGTGACACATCAGTTCCTGGAAAAAACCTAGGTTCTTTTATACCTTTGGATACCAATCTGTTTAAACTTAAAAATCTAGGAATTCATGCTCGCACCAATAGTTCACAATCATTTCATGTACAGTTGCATACTCAACCAATCATTTCATACTAATCCCACCAATTCGTAATTGACTCCTATTTCTCTAATTTTGATCCGTTCATCAATTCAACACAACTGCTTCATTATTATATTCTCAATTTAGTTCCCACGCATCATAATGATAACAGCACTATGGCATCACGCATTTACATAAACTTAGCAATTCAAATGGAGAGTCACAGTATAACAGAAAATCATGAATTGCACAAAACAGAGACAATCACCATGCGTCGCTTGGCAAGTTCACCTTCGCCGCTAGGCGGTTCATAGCTGAACCTAGAAAATTGGGCAGAGAAGATGCATCGCCTGGCGGCACATTCATGACCGCCAGGCAGTTTTTAGACGAAAACCTAGAAACTTACGAAAAACAGTGTGAAAGAGGAGAATCTCATGCAATTTGGTTCATACAAGGCACAATACATTATATACGATTAAAAACACATGAAAGCAACTCCCCTTACATGGATAATTCTTGCTCACTTGAAAGAAGTAGAACTTCCTTTGTGCCACCACTAGTCCAGTCTTGGTCTTCTCTCAATGCACTTGATGCTTTGATCAATTCCACTAAAAGAGACACCTTCAGACTCCCTTTTTCACTGTCAATCTCGTTTGTCATATGCCCTTTCACGTTTTTCTCTCTTTCCTCTCCAAAACTACCCTAATTAGACCATTAACTAAGCCTTAATGCATGTTAATGCTAGGGAAAACGAAAATAGCTTTCAATTAGGTGTTAATGATCATTCAAAGACCATAATTGGTACTTTCCAAGCCCCACTAGGCTGCCTTCTTGCAACTAGGGTTTTCTCTACCCTTTCATATTCATGTCAAGATAAAATTTGGCAAAAAGAGAGTTTGATTCGTTCTTAGCAAGGTTTGAACCCACAACCATATAATCACAAAGAAATTACACAACCAATTCAACCAATTCAAGTTTCATAATAATTCTTATAATTTTAGGATTACATTATCACTAAGCACATTCAAACATAACATTAAAATAATACACATATTAAAATATCACACAATTAAGTACTCTCAACCACTTGAGCTAGTACTTTTCCACGTCATCACAATCTATATTAAATTCCATAAAGTCTCCTACTACCCGCATTTATTAAATAATTTAAATTTATCAGGTCTTACAACTGTCGCCAAGCGAGGCGAGCAAGTTGACTCGAATTTTATGTTTTTATGAGTTCTGGACTGTTCTAATCGGCAAAAAAGGTTTATTAAGGTCTTAATGAATTGTAAATTATTTCTACGTGGCAAATTGTGTGGCAATTTGATGGTAATTGGGTGAAAACGTGATGTTATGTGTATTAGGTTTAGAATGATTGAGAATTTTGAGGATGAGAGAATAATTACAGTGTGAATTGTGTGGAGAAATTGGTTGTTGGTTGCTAAATCAATTATGTGCAATGTGAGAGACATAATAGGCTACGAAAATTTGGAGATAAAATCAGGAATGAATGTATTTTTAGGAGCCTTCGCAGGTACAAGAATTGCTAGAAATTTCCAAAATTCCCTAATCGCAGGTGTAGGACCCTTCACCAAACGCATCTTTGGACAAGCAGTGAGTTGGGAGTTTTGTGTGAAGTCAATTTTTTATTATGAAAAAGTAGAGTTGTAATATGCTGGCTATGGTATTAGGATGAATAAGTAATACATGGAGTGAGATTAAGGAGAATTCTAAATTATGAGTTGGTGTTGCAAGATAGGAATATAATGATAGTGCAGTAGAGGCAATTAAACTAAAATCTTGTGGAATGATGAGGCATAATATAATTTAGGAGTTGTGGCTGTGAGATGGAGTTGCCTAAGGTGAATATGTGTTATAATTCTAAACTAAAATATAATGGTTATGTTACTTGTATTTGAGTGAATATGGATGTAATAATTGGGTATATGATGGGTTAAAAGTACTATGAGTTGATTGTGGCATATCATGGATGAGCAAGGTTAATCTTAAGAAAATTTAATAATGGGCATATTAGGATTGGTGACTCTATATGGAAATAGGAATATTGGTAACAAGTTGGGAAGTGTGGAAATAAAGAATGGATGATAAGTTGTAAGTAACTTAGTAAAGGTTATTGTGAATTTGATATCTAAATTAAGGATACAATTTCTACTGTTGTGCCAAAACTAGTATTGCATGAGTACTGGTGTAGCGCTTGGCGGTGGTGGTTGACCCGCCAAATGATAGTTACCATTCCAGAGAACTACTGGGACGTGTGACACATGACAGTGAGGATGCTCCCACCAGGCGATGTCTGCAAGGTCAGAAGCTTTAGGGGCGCTTGGCGCATGACGGCAGATGTGTCCCACCAGGCGATCTGGAACTAAGTTTCGCCTGGTGGCTTTGAAGCAGCGCCAGGCGATAATGCAATGGCAGAATGGTTTTTTGCTTTGGATGTGTGTGGTCTACAATGCTTTAGTGATACCTTAAAGAGCATCTTGCTGGAGTGTTCCTTGAGTTGTGGCTCGAAATGGTATCCCTTGATTTGTGGCTCGAGATAGAGGGTAAATACGTGGTATTCCTTAAGTTGTGGCTCGGAATAACATCTCTTGAGTTGTGGCTCGGGATGGCGAATGAACACGAGGAATCCTTGATTTATGGCTCGGATTGGCGAGTGTTGCCGGTGTGAGTGTGCGAGTTATGGCTTGTAAGGATGGGTCCTAAAAGATTACCCTCATCAGTATTTAACAGACGAGTTTGGTAGTTTTGGAACATTACAAACTATGTTTCGTATTGGGAACTCCACCTGGCGTTACGGAGTGTGGTCCGTAGTAGGTTTCCCATAGGTGTTCTACAAGTTGTGGCTTGTAGGTGTGGTAGCAAGGCATCTTGAAGTATACATTTGAAGACGTAGAGCATGGATAACATGGTGGTGACCATGTGGCATGGAATCAAAGGATAAGAGTTCCTCTGACGTGTGTGTGCATATATTTGGACTTTATATATATATATATATATATATATATATATATATATATATATATATATATATATATATATATATATATATATATATATATGTATATATATATATATATATATATATATATATATATATATATATATATATATATATATATATATATATATGTATATGTATATATATATATATATGTATATATATGTATATACATA
>Ga0214542_1013121_pt1 | contig 10184 bp, 18 predicted proteins | sample CNSS1metaG_FD_160096 | JGI IMG/M metagenome (GOLD analysis project Ga0214542, IMG submission 160096) | Root nodule microbial communities from cowpea collected in UCLA plant growth center, Los Angeles, California, USA - CNSS1 | ecosystem: Host-associated > Plants > Roots > Nodule | place: USA...
CCAAGAAGAGAGGAAAGAAAAATTGGACCTTGCGGTTTTCTTTATCTTTATGATAGAAGATAATTTGGGAAAATATATCTTTAGATATTTTATTTGATATTTTTAAATAATTATCTTATTTAATTACCAAATCTTTTTAAATATGACAAGATCTTCTTGAAGTGGATGTCGCCTAACACAAGCCTAACGGCAAAGATAAAATGAACAACCCTAGACTAAGGTGTGGGTTTGAACGGCGTTACAAAACCCAGGCCTAAGGTGTGAGATGCGTGATTGGAAACCTATCAGGAAATGGATCCCTAGCGGTGCTCCCAACATGAGAGAAGAACTTAGCAGACCTTGTGAGACGCTGTGCGTGAGCTGCATAATGAAATAGTGTGCTGGCAGCATGACCCAATCAGGAGGGTGTGGCAATCTGGAGTGTGTGTAGGTTGCTACAGATTGGGCTTAGGCCCAATGATACGGAATTAATGAGGCAGCATCATATTGTAAATGTGTGGAGGGGTGCAGCAAGGTATTGGGCTACTGGTTGCAGACCCAAACGAAAGAATCATTATGTGCACGTAGGGAAGCCAAATTCAGGTTACATGTATTGAAGTGGCAGCAGCTGCTTCTCGGCCCATTGTGTATACGCATATTGGATGCATAGGTGTGGTGAATTGGGTCGCAGGCCCAATATCAATTGGACAGCTTGGATAATAGCTATAATTAGCAAAACAAGCCTAATTAGAATCCATTTATTTAATTAAAAATAAAGGAAAATTAAAGAAATTAAAAGGAATGGGCCTAGTCGTTGGCCTAATGCTATAAGCTTTATTGGGATCACATCAAATGTGGAGGAACCATCTCAAGCTTTTGCTGCCAACATGTTTGGAGGAAATAGAACATCTCAGAATAATTATAACTTATCCTCCAATAGGTATGATCAAAGTTGGAAAAATCATTCAAATATGAAATGGGGTAATCAGCAACACGAGCAACCTTATGTTCCTCCTCATATGAGACAACAACCTCAACATGAATATTGTGGTTGAGTAGAATAGTGAAGTAAAAAAGATGATTACTGACTTGAATCAAAGGGTGGAAAAGTTAGAATCTAAAGTTAATCAAGGATCAAGTCAACTACCTACACAAACTGTGGTTAACCCACATAATGTAAGTACTATTACTTTAAGATCGGGTAAGCAAATACAAGGCCTTGGGGATGCCTAAGAAGATGAAGAAAAGGACAATGAAGTTATACCTGATAATGAAAGTGGAGGATTAGATGAAGTAACACAAGCAACATCTGAAACGCCTGAACCAAGTGATAACCCCAGGTTAGTATCCCCTAATACTTCCTCTAAAAATTCTTCACCTTATTCTCCTCTTCCTCCCTATCCAAACAGTTTGAAACCAAAAACTCAAAAGATGGAGGAGTTGGACAAAGAAATCATGAATACTTTCAAGAAAGTGGAGATAAACATCCCTTTGTTGGATGTTGTAAGACAAATTCCAAAATACGCCAAGTTTCTTAAAGAATTATGTACACATAAAAGGCGTGTTATGGACAAAGAGGTAGTGAACATGGGAAGAAACATGTCTAGCTTAATTAAGAAGCTTGCAGTCAGAACACCGCAAAAGTGTAAGGATCCAGGTATGTTTTTGTTCCCTGCATTATAGGAAGTACTAAGTTTGACAATGCTATGTTAGATTTAGGAGCATCCGTTAATGTAATGCCTTTGTTAGTTTTTACTTCACTTCATATTGGACCTCTTGAGCCTACTAGTGTGGTCATTCAACTGGCCAACCGTAGCATAGTTAACCCTGCAGGTGTGCTAGAAGATGTGCTTGTCCGTGTGGACAAGTTAATTTTTCCTGCAGATTTCTACATCTTGGACATGAAGGATGATGAAGAAATGAGTTCAACCACAATTATCTTGGGAAGACCATTCATGATGACAGCATGGACCAAGATAGATGTGCATGCAAGATCCTTGACTATGGAGATAGGAGATGAGAAGGTGCAGTTCAATGTGTTGGAAGCCATGAAGCACCCGACTAAAGACCATTTTTGTTTTGTATTGATTTATTAAGTGATGTAGTGAACAATTTTGCTTTTGTTTTTTGGACATTTTTTCTAGTTTTTCTTCTTCTTTGGATTTTTCTTTTTCGAATATGTTGTACACAATTTTAGACGACAAAGAAAACTTTAAAACAGGTGATATTGAGGACGTGGTTTCACTAGATGATACCTATGTGGCGTCCGAGTGTGATGTTGAGGTGGCTGAAATTACCTTAGGCAATAAAATGTTGCCATCTGTGGAATAACCACCAACTTTGGAGTTGAAACCCTTACCATCTCATTTGAAATATGCTTATCTTGAGAGGGATGGGAAACTCTCTGTTATTATATCTGCCTTGCTTACTGATGAGCAGGAACAATAGTTGTTGCAGGTTATCAAAGATCACAAGAGAGCAATAGGTTGGACGTTAGCAGATATTCCTAGTATTAGTCCTTCTTTCTGCACGCATAGAATACTTTTGGAGGAGGATGTTAAGCTAGTAAGGCAGCCTCAAAGGAGATTGAATCCTCAACTGATGGAGGTTGTGAAGAAGGAAGTCACTAAGTTGCTACAAGCAGGTATTATATATTTTATTTCTGACAGCACTTAGGTGAGTCTTGTACATGTGGTTCCCAAGAAATCTAGGATCATCGTGGTCAAGAACGAGAAGAACGAGTTGATTCCTACTCGTATTCAGAATAGCTAGAGGGTCTACATTGATTATAGAAGACTAAACCAGGCCACCAGGAAATACCGCTTTCCCTTACCATTCATGGACTAGATGTTAGAAAGATTGGCAGGTAAGTCTCATTACTGTTTTCTTGATGGATTCCCTGGATATTTTCATATCTGTATAGCCTAGAGGATTAACATAAGACCACCTTTACTTGTCCATTTGGTACATATGCTTATAGGAAGATGCCATTTGGCCTATGCAATGCTTTTGGGACATTTCACTGATGTATGATAAGTATTTTTACAGATTTGTTGGAGCATTGTATTGAGGTTTTTATGGATGATTTTAGTGTATATGGTTCATCTTTTTATCATTGCTTCTCTAGTCTTGCGAAAGTCTTGGAAAGATGTGAGGAAACTAACCTTGTTTTAAATTTTGAAAAATGTCATTTTATGGTGGAACAAGGTATAGTTTTAGGACATGTTATTTCCAAGAATGGTATATCTGTAGATCCTGCTAAAATTGATATTATTTCACAGTTACCTTACCCCTCTTCTGTGAAAGAGGTTCGATCTTTTCTTGGACATGTAGGATTTTACAGGAGGTTTATCAAGGACTTCAGCAAGATAGCCAACCCTCTCTCCAACTTGCTGCAAAAGGATGTACCATTTGACTTTGGAGAGAGGTGCAAAGATGCTTTTGACACATTGAAAAAGGCGCTTACTACCACTCCTATCATCCAGCCACCTGACTGGACATTACCATTCGAGTTGATGTGTGATGCATCAAACTTTGCAGTAGGAGTGGTGCCTGCACAAAGAGATGGGAAGCTACCACATGTGATATATTATGCTTCCAAAACATTGGACGCAGCACAGGCTAACTACACCACAACTGAGAAGGAATTATTAGTTGTTGTGTTTGCCTAGGACAAATTTAGACCTTATATACTTCGTTCAAGGTAATTGTTTACATTAATCATGCAACATTAAAATTCCTTCTGAAGAAAGCAGATTTCAAGTCAAGGTTGATTAGATGGATGCTACTGCTCCAAGAGTTTGACATTGAAATTCAAGATAGAAGTGGGGCAGATAACATTCCTATTCAAGATGACTTTCTTGATGAAGTCCTCCTAGCATTGACTACTGTGAAAGGTATGTTTCCTGAACCTTGGTTTGCTGACATTGTTAACTATTTGGTTATTTCTGCTATTCCTCCCTCATTCTCCAAGTCTGAAAGAACCAAGCTGAAAAGTGATGCAAAGTACTATATATGGGAAGATCCAATCTTATGGCGCATTGGTAGTGACCAAGTTATAAGGAGATGTGTTCCAGATATTGAGATACCTTATGTGCTTGAGTTCTGTCATTCGTCCCCTTGTGGTGGACATTATGGCACACAAAGAACAGGTAGGAAGGTGTTAGATTATGGATTATATTGGCCTACTATCTTTAAAGATGCACGGATGGTGTATGAAAATTGTGAGCAATGTCAAAAAGCAGCTAGATCCATTACAAGGAGGGACGAGATGCTTCAACAACCCTTGATTTTGTGAGGTATTCGATATTTGGGGTATTGATTTTATGGGTCCTTTTCCTCTTTCTTCTGGATTTTCTTATATTCTACCTGTTGTAGACTATGTCTCCAAATGGGTGGAAGCCATAGCTACAAGGACTAATCATGCTCGAGTTGTTATGATTTTTTTCAGGTCTAATATTTTCTGTAAGTTTAGGATACCACGAGCCATTATTAGTGACCAGGGGACTCATTTTTGTAATAGACTGCTTGAGAACATGTTGAAGAAGTATGGGGTGACACATCGCGTTGCTACACCATATCACCCCTAAACTAATGGGCAAGCAGAGATCTCTAATAGGGAGATTAAAAAGATACTAGAGAAAGTAGTGAAGCCTAGTCGAAAGGATTGGGCCATAAGATTGGATGATGCACTTTGGGCACACAAGATAGCCTACAAAGCACTTATAGGTATGTCACCTTTTAGGGTGGTTTTTGGAAAGGCTTGTCATCTACCTGTGGAGATTGAAAATTGGGCCTATTGGGCCGTGAAAGCTTGCAACATGGATTTGGAAAAAGCAGGGAAAGAGCGGAAACTTCAGTTGCAAGAACTAGAGGAGATTAGGCTTGCAGCCTATGAAAACTCAAAGTTCTACAAAGAAAAGACCAAGCAATTCCATGACCAAAAGCTTGCTAGGAAGGACTTTAAGGTAGGCCAAAAGGTGTTACTATATAAGTCCAGGTTAGGTCACATGAGTGGTAAGTTACGCTCCAAATGGGAAGGGCCATTTATTATTACAGAAATATTTCCTTATGGAGCAGTGGAGATCAAGGATGAAACTTCAAATAGTGCTTTCAAAGTTAATGGACATCGTCTTCGGATATTTAATGAAAATCAAGATATAGTGAATAAGACGATGGATGGGATGAACTTGACTTCTCCCTCATACCTTCAACCTTGAGGAGGTAAGTACCCTTCATACTTTTTCTTTGCATTTTGTACATATTGAATACATTGAGGACAATGCATGGATAAAGTGTGGGGGTGTGGGGAGAAAAAATTATTTTCCCCCTTTTTGATTTTGTTTTCTATTTGTTTTGTTTTCTTTTTGTTTTCTTAAAAAAAAACAAAAATTTCTGCTTTCAATAAAAAGAAAAAGACCATGTTTTTCCTTACCTTGGGAAGAAAGAAGGAGCTAGTGCACTATATTAAGATTGGTTGAGAAATAAAGTGTGGGGGTGAGTATTTCCCCACAAAGTTATAAAAATGGCAAAAGGAAAATATTTTATGATAGAGTGTTGAACTAAAAAATGATTGCTTTCTGAAAAAAAAAAGCAACAAAGGATAAAAGAGAAAAAAAAGACAAAAGAGATTGTTTTTGAAACTATGCTCTGTGATTCTTTCTACTTTACTATTTCAAAAACACTAAAATCCTAAAAAAATTTCCTAACTTTGCCTTGGCCCCGTTATAACCTATGAAAAGTCTTCATGATTTTTGAATGCATATTTTCTGAAAGCTGTGAATATTAGAGTTTTGCTAAGCATTGAGAGTGTTTACTTGCATGGGTATTTTGAGTGGAAACACAAGCCAAAACACTTGAGCGAATTTCGGTGAGAAAATATACATTTAACTTGAGTGTTTCTCTTTCATATTTGATTATCTTGTAAACTCAAAAGATTAACACATGTGTGAAAATAGAATATTTCCATTTGTATGTGCATGACAACATGAACTCTAGAAGATTGATTTGTTTCCATTTGTATTCATTCCTTTAATCCACTGAAGACATGGAATAAAATACCTCAGAATAAAGTTTTAAAATTGTTCAATTTTGCCCAGGAGTGCAAAAGGATAAGTGTGGATGTGTGATGAGTTCAAATTTTTGCCCTCATTTAATCTTTAAATTTGGGGTTTTAATAGAATTTTTTGTGCTTAAGGATTGATTTAATTAGGATATGGGATTATTGGATTTATTGAGTACATAAGCTAAAAATGGCATAAAAATTTATTTTAGTTGCATAAAATATTATCGGATATTCTAATGTTTGTTAATGCAGTTGAAGTTTGATTTGGATCATTAAAAGTGTGGATTTGAAATATTCAAAGTTACAAAATAAGTCCAATATCACAAAATTCTGGAAAAGAATAATTTAGGAGCTAAATGCACCCCCTGTTTTTATTTAAACACTCCTCTTGCAAGTGGACCACAAAAACCTGTTCTGCACCCCCAATTTTTACTGAGTTGCACCCCTCCAACCACTTAAACCCATCTCAACCAGATTATGCCATGTGGCATTCCTCATCTTCTAAATCATTCCAACCACATGATGACACGTGTCATAATCCTCAATTCACCAAATTGACCAATCAGTGCTTGCCACGTCACCATCTTCCAAAATGAAACCCTAACCCTAATTTTCTCCTCTCCTTCCATCACCATGGCAGCCGTGGCAGCCGCCACCGCGAATCCGTCCTCCAACCTTTCAGCCACCATCGCCGGCCACCATTCACGTTATCAGAGCCACCATGGAATCACAATCTCCACCACGCATCTACCTTTATCATCTCTACATTCCGCAACAGCAGCAGCGCGGCCAACCATGGAAACCACTCACCACATATCCATCTTCTCGCGTCGTCCCTACCACAGGTCTGTAGCAGAAACACCGTGAGCCACCATCTTCGTGCAAAACCGCGCCGGAAAAATGCAACCATTGCAATAACCATCTTCGTGTAGATCCTCCAATGACTGTATAGTCCTCTCAAACTGACCATCTCTCTCTGGATGATAGGTTGAGCTCATTCTCAACTGAGTGCCCAAGGCGTTCTGTAGTGACTACCAAAACCTCGATGTGAATCTTAGATCTCTGTCCGACACAATACTCGCAGGCACCCCATGTAGTCTGACCACTTCTCTGACATATAAATCTGCCAATTTGTCCATAGCCATCTTTTGATTAATTGGCAAGAAGTGAGCACTCTTCGTCAATCTGTCTACTATTACCCAAATCGAGTCATGCCCCCTCACAGATCTCGGCAGGTGTGTAACAAAGTCCATGGAAATGTTGTCCCATTTCCACTGAGAAATATCCAGAGGCTCCAACGTGCCACCCGGCCTCTGATGTTCAATCTTCACCTTTTGGCATACTAAACAAGAAGCAACATAATCGGCCACATTTGTCTTCATGCCCGTCCACCAGAAGGTCACTTTCAAGTCTTTATACATCTTAGTCATACCTGGATGTATGCTAAGACGACTCTTATGCCCTTCCTCTAAGAGCATTTTTCTCAATACCCGAATCCTGGGTACACACACCCTTTCTCTGAAATGTAGGATGCCATCTTTACCCATCTTGAAGTCTTTTCTCTTATATGTGCCCAACTCACCAATGATCTACTGCAGTTCCTGATCATTACCTTGTTCCACCCAAACCTCATCTAGGAACTCATTGGTGATTCTCAACATGTTGCACCATATATGACATGCCTCCATATCCAGTCCCAGATTCATGTCTCACAGCTTCTCTATCAGCTCCAACTCCTTAATCATCATGGCCGACACATGGACTATCTTCTTGCTCAGGGCGTCTGCTACGACATTAGCTTTACCAGGATGGTATAACAACTCAAAGTCATAATCCTTCAGGTATTCCATCCAGCGCCTTTGCCTCATATTCAGCTCCTTCTGATCAAACAAGTATTTTAAACTTTTATGGTCGCTGAATACCTGGAACTATGCTCCATACAAATAATGCCTCCAAGTTTTGAGGGAAAATACTACTACAGCCAACATCAAATCGTGCGTCGGGTAATTTTTCTCATGTACCTTCAACTGTCTCGACGCATAAGCCACAGGTCGTTTATCCTGCATTAGTACACAACCCAGCCCCTGATATGAGGCATCGCAGTACACCTCAAGCATTTTGGCCGTGTCAGGGATAGCCAAAACTGGTGCGGTAGTCAGTCTTCTTTTCATTTACTCAAAGCAGGTTTCACACTCATCCATCCAAGAGAAAGGTTGATCCTTTCTGGTGAGTTGTGTTTATGGACTCACCATCTTGGAGAAACCCTCCACAAATCTCCTGTAATAACCAGCCAAACCCAAGAAACTCTGCACCTTCGTAACTGTCTGTGGTCTCTCCCACTTCACCACCATTTCGATCTTAGCCAAATCCACGACTATTCCTTGGGCTGAGATCACATGACCCAAGAATTGCACCTCATCTAGTCAGAACTCGCATTTCGATAACTTCCCATACAACTGATGCTCTTTGAGAATTCCCAACACCACTCTCAAATGCTTTGCATGCTCCTCTCGACTCTCAGAATATATCAGTATGTTGTTAATAAATACGACAACAAACTGGTCCAGGTACGGTTGGAATACCTTGTTCATGTAATCCATGAATATAGCAGGAGCATTTGTCAGCCCAAACGGCATCACCACACACTCATAATGCCCGAAGCGAGACCTAAAAGTCATCTTCTGCGCATCCTCCGGCTTGACCAAGATCTGATGATATCCAGACCTCAAGTAAATCTTAGAGAACAATACGGCTCCCCTTAGCTGATCCAACAGATCATCAATCATCGGCAGTGGATATTTATTCTTTATTGTTAACTTATTCAACTGCCGGTAATCAAAATACAATCTGGAGCTGCCATCCTTTTTCTTCACTAGCAATACCGGTGCTCCCCATGGTGACGCACTCGGTCTGATAAATTTCTTCTCAAGCAGGTCTTCAATCTACTTCTTCAACTCTGTCAACTCGGCTAGCGCCATTCGATACCGTGCCATAGATACTGGGCCAGCTCCAGGGATGAGATCAATGGTGAAATCCACATCCCTGCTCGGTGGCAATTCTGGTATCTCATTTAGGAACACATCTGTATACTCCTCCACAACTGGAATCATACTGATTTTCTCTGCGGTGCTCTTCTTCTCTATCTGAGCCACTTAAACAGGTAGCTCCAACTTCCATTTCATCTATCGCCCTTTGAGCCTAGATCAAGTCCAAACCAACTACCTTCGGGAATACCACGTTGCGCTGTCCGCAATTAATAACAATGTGGTTGATCGATAGCTAGTCCATACCCAGAATTACGTCAAGACCCTCAATTGGCAAGTAGATGAGATTCACCTTGAACCTTCAGCCTGCCACCTCCATAGGACATCCCACGCACATAGAAAAGGTGGATACCTCGCCAGAAGTTGGTGTCGCAATTATCAGTTCGCACCCCAACTCTCGCATCACAAGTCCGAGCCTCCCCACGCATTCATTGGACACGAATGAATAGGTGGCTTCTGAATCATACAACACTACAACCTCATGGTTAAACAATAAACATGAAAGCTACACCAGGTTACCTAACTGTGTAGCCTCGGTGGTCGTCAAGGCAAACACACGCTCTGGTGCTCTAGGCCGATCTCTGATTGGTTTCTTAGTTAGTGCACCTCCAGCTAGTTTCTTATTAGGGCAGTGGCATGCAAAATGTCCAGTCTGATCACAAACATAACACTTACCAGTGCTACTGCTCCCGCCTAAGTTGCCAGAGGGTTTAGGTCAGTCCCTCCTAAGATGCTCCCCGCCACAATTATAGCATTGTAGCTTCCTGGATGAAGACTGCGGTCTAGTGTAAGGCTTCTTCTGAGATCTGGAATTAGGAGCAGTCTTCTACTGTCAGGCCACTCAGCTAGGCCCCATCTCTAGCTGCTCAACTGCCTTGGCCTGCTCCACCAAGATGGGAAACTCCCGGATCTGGAGTGGTACTGTAACATCCCTAGGGATTATTACTTAAAAAATAAATATTAAAATAATTAAGTGCTTTAATAGCCATCTCGATAAAAATCCCAACGCGGGGAAATTTTAATTTATTAAGATAGCGCGCCAAAACTCATAAATAAATTCATAAAAGGTTACAAGTTCCCAAAATTTGCGTTTAAAA
>Ga0214542_1013124_pt1 | contig 10181 bp, 3 predicted proteins | sample CNSS1metaG_FD_160096 | JGI IMG/M metagenome (GOLD analysis project Ga0214542, IMG submission 160096) | Root nodule microbial communities from cowpea collected in UCLA plant growth center, Los Angeles, California, USA - CNSS1 | ecosystem: Host-associated > Plants > Roots > Nodule | place: USA...
ATATATATATATATATATATATATATATATATATAATATTTGGAGGGATAAGGGTCTGGGGCACCATCTACATCCGTCACTCTGTGCACACATATATACACGCCACAAAATTATGGTAAGTTTAAATTATTTAAATATGATCAGATTTATCTTGAGTCATAGTGCAAATATAATGAATCTTTGGTAATTTATTAAAACAGTAATTGATAATTTATCATAAATATAAGTATAATAAAATTTGATATAATGTAATATATATTGATATATTTGGATACAATAAAATGTAGTATAAACGGATGCGTTGAATTTTAATAATTTCGTTTATGAAGGTATTAGTACGAAGGATCAATGCCTTTTGTAAAGTCAAATGAAAAACGATATACTAGGTACATATATCAAGAGAGACTCGAAACAAGGAAATTAAATAATTATTTGGCTCATAATCATATTTATCTTCCTATACGAGCAGCCAAGTACCTAAAGTGAAAGATATGCCAATATTTTTTTATCTTATCAAAGTATCAATTTTTCGTTTTATTATTGCATTAAGTGTTTGTAACATTGTAAACTATTTTTTTTATAATAAAATAATAGAACCTATAAATATATGGGACGCGAGTTCTTACTCCAAAACTATAACAAATTCAGTAACGGACATTAAATCTGGTCAAATGAACAATCTTGAAGAATAAAGAACTGGAAAAAATTGATTTGAATATCTACTTGGTAAATTTTGATTTGCTTAGTGCTGTCATTGGAAATATTTCATCTATTTCTAGAATTGAAGCTTATAAATATATATGTCAAAAAAATAATAGAGAAAATAAGACTTTGAAGGGGGCATAAGGGAGTAAAAATTTTGTCAGGTGTAACCTATTCCTACTTGTTGAGACCAAATATAATCAAATAAAACTAGGGTTATTAAAACGGTAACCTGGTCCGACCCGGCTCAACTTATCACAAGTTGATGATTTAATAAGTCAATCCAACCTGGCTCACTTCTCAGCAAGTCAAAAAAATTTGAATCCGGTCCAGCTCACCACGGATTGGCGGGTTATACGAGTTGGTTTACGGGTTCACTTAAAAAAATACAATTTTTTTATTTTTTTTTCAGTCAAAACTAAATTATAATTCTAATTAAAATATAAATAAACTTTAATACAATCCAAATACAAACCAAAATAAAAAAAAATATAAATTATTTATGTGTTGGCTAAAAAAAAAACCTAACATAACCCAAATGTAAAAACCCAAATGTACTCTTTTATCTACTAGTTGGTGAGCCAAACCGACTTACCACCGGATGAACCAGGTTCTAGATGAGCCGGGTCAAAAGTAAAATTGTATTGAAATTTGTAAAAAAATTTCAATCTAACCCGACCCGAACCCATGGTGAGCCGGATTGGTTCGCGGGTTCCAACCCATTTTGAGAACTCTAAATAAAACTGCTATGTGTATATACATTTGTATTCTTCATTCTTTTATGAGTTATTATACTTTTAATGCCTATTAGGCTTTGCTTATAGGCTTAATAATGATCAATTTTTAAATTAATTATAGTGCTAGGAATAACTCTAATACTATTGTTCCTAAGGCTAGTTTTTTTATAGGTTATTACTTGTTTGTGAGGTTTAAATTTTCGTTAACAACACAATTTAATCTTCTCACTTACGTTTTTTTTTTTCTATCTTTACAAAAACATGATCGAAAAATAATATACATTAACATCAATAATAATACATCTTAATAATAGTTTTAAATATTTCGATCTGCATAAAATGTTCAGGTTATTTTTCATTATAGATACTCCATCCATTAACATAATTTGTGTCAATTATTTATAAAATTCAATACATATAGGTTCATTTTAACGTAAATATATATATATATATATATATATATATATATATATATATATATATATATATATATATCTCAATGAGAAAAAATATTAAATTAATCAGCCGATACAAATGGCTTTCTAATTAATATATATTTTATTAGTATAATAGACTCAATCATAACTTTGTTAAAAAATAAAAGTGATGCAACTACAATAATTCGTTTGAGTACAAGAAAATCAATAAACAATTTGTTCTTACTGTAATTACAATTGATAAACTTAAAATATAATGGATCATTTATATGTCAACTTATTTTATAGTACAAGAACATAAAAAATTCATTACTTCTCTTGTGAATAATTTTACCAATTAAAATTATTTTTGCATGAATATCAAGGCGAATTAATGAAAAAAGACAATAATAATATACGTGTTTATTAACACATTACTTCGATTGATGAATTTTGAAATGTTAATTTGTTATAATTTTGTCGCACCGATTATAATTTTAACACATTGATTATATATTTATAAACATTAATATACGTATTTATTAACACATATTTATAAAAATAAAAAAAAAATCATAACTGTGAACTTAACATTAGTGTCTCATACAAGCTTATTATACGCCAGTTCAAAAGGATGGTTATTTTATTTACTTTGGTAAAAAAAACATGGTAAAAAAGGATCAACCTCTCAGAAAAAAACCTTTACAGCAAAAATGCAAAATTGTTTTATCTACCATTGCTATTAACATTTACTAACTTAATTTTTTATATATATTTTTTGTTATTTTTTTCTACCCTATTATCTATACAGCCTACAATGCCCACTTGTTAGTTAGAATCTTCTGAAAATAATTTTTGGTTCTGATTGACATCTTTTTGCAGTTGCTTTCAAAATGGGCAATATATGGAATCAATCTCATGAACTATTGTAATCAGATAATTGCATAGGTGGAAACCCTGGAACATAATTTCAATACCCACATTACCTTTTGTTCTCAACGATTTGTCTGAGCATCTTCAAAAATAAAATAATAATGTGTTTCATAAGAAATAAATGATGGAAAAAATATAAGGTGAGTTTTATTTTTCTTTTAATTTGAAGAAGATGAATAGTAATTATGTATTTTTTTAAACAAATATATTAAATTTTTTATATTTTTTTCTGTCACAGAAAGTTTTTTAAGCATTGAAAATCTTAGGGTTGAAAAGGAAACCAGAGAAGCCTACTTAGGGCCTAGAATAGAAACCTGGACACTGAAGCCCAAAAGTCTCCATAATAATTTGTTGCCCTACATTGATTAATTTAAAGTTCTGTACTTTTTGTATGTTGGAGAAGCAACTTAATTAGATTAATATCAATTATTGACTTGAAGTTTTGCTAAACATAAGCCCATTCCAGAATAATCTGTGTAAAAATGGAAATGGGTGATTTTTAAATGTAAAATAAAAAAATAAATTTTGTCAAGGTATAAAAATCAAATGAATTATTAATTTTATTCTTAAAACAAATTAAAGATTTGCACGTGTTGGGCCAGGCACATTCACATGGAAGTTGTTTTAGTGAGTAAAGTTTTGTTTAATAATATAATAATTAGCAATTATTCTAAGAAGCACTTGGAGTCACAGATTAGAGAGTCACGGGCTTGGTTAACGAAAGTGGGGCCCACCACAGGCTTGGACTCATCTGGACGAAGATCTCAATGTCAATGGCATGCCTTTGCCAATAAAAGTTGAATAAAAGATCTTTTGAGATCATTTCCTTCAACGTCCATATAATAACCGTAAATAACAATATTATATTCAATTTACTATTTAATTTAAATATAAATTACATCATTCAATGTAAAAATATTTCCATAAATTTTTCTCCGAAACAACTCCTATATTAATTATTATTGTTTTATTTTAGTTTATGGTCCACTACGTTATACTATTTTTAAAATTTCTTTTACTTTTGTTTTACTATAAAATCTAATTTCAATTATTGATATTTAAATTATGATGTTTTAAATTTAAAAGAAAATATTTTTATGAACGCAAGATTTTATTTGAAACTTAAGCTTTTGGATTTTATTTCACATCGATATATTTTGAAAAACTAACTTTTTATATTCTGTAAGACCAATAATCTTAAATTTTATTACGTTCTTCTAATATGGATATTTTATAAGATTTATTTATTTATTTATGACGCTCCTTAATGATGTCCTGAAATCAATCATAAACACTAAATTAAATGTTTTTAATTTATATCTAGTTGAAATAAAATTTTATTTTACGTAAATTAATCATGTTTATAAAAATTGGATTAAACTAAATAATTTGATGTATAATTCATTCCTGTCAATCAAATTAACATATATATATATATATAAGACACAGAAAAGAAACATTTGATCATATATCATTTTTATTTTTATTTTGTACAACATTTGATGCAAATCATATAGGTAATTTATAATTACAAATTGACGTATATACTAAAAAGACTATATTATATAATAATAATAATCTTATCTTCCAAATGTATACTTATAGATTTGACTCGGGACAAAATATACCGGGAAATGCGTTATAATTTCAAATGTATCTGAACACTTACATTGGTCAGTAATTTTATTTTTTTCTATGATTTGCAACTTAAAAAATAAAATAAATTTATATTTGACATAAATTTGTTGAAAATACAAAAAAGAGAAAAATTGTCTGATAATTTGATTTGAATGACTAACTGCATATATACTTAGATAATGAATTGCATGATTGTTATTGGATCTGTATGTTTTCCACCGAATGTGTCTACTATTTTCAAAGAAGGCACATCTCTCTGTTCGTAGTTTTCCAGCGATGGTGACGGTGAAAGATAGGTTAAAAAACAAGGAACGTTAGAATTATGGATAACTCTAACAATGGAAGTATCTAAGATGAATATTGATGAGTTAAAAATGAACACTGCATATGCATGGTTATCCATTTTGAAGCAGATACGTACAGTGTGGACCACTTCTTCTTTCCCGATCTATATCAAAACCATATCATTAAAATGTTGAAGCATAAAAAAAGTTGTTGAGAAGAATGATTGCAAATGGAACCCTACTCATTAACTTCAAGATGAAGCACCACTTCACATCACAGATGGAAAATCTCTCTCTCTCTTTTTTCTTTTTCTTTCTTAAATAGTTTTCTTTCAGACCCATAGAGTCTAAGTCCAGCTGCTAAATTCAATTCATTTGTTATTTTGGAATCATTTTCTTAAAATAATCCGAATAACTGTTTATCACAACAAAATGAAAAAAAAATAAGTTTAGTAGAAAATAATGTTAAAAAACTATAAAGTAAAGATGAAAAGAAATTTATGTTCACAGTCTATTCTTTGAATACATAAAAATAGATGTCTCATTTGACTGTATTTTAACTCTGTTTCGTCCATTTTCTGAAATCAAAGAAAAGAAAATGGATGTATGCCCATTTCTTTGAAACAGAAAGGAACCAAACAAAAGTTACTTCAAACTTGTTGTAAATACATCGTTTAAAATACATAGGCAGCATAATATTTAAGATAAGTGTTCTTAATTTAGTTAATAAAATAAGGTCTGTTATAAAAACCTCGTGTTTTTAGGTAATGTAAGATAAATGGATGAAGTAATTAAAATGTGATAAATGAATTTAAAATTTGGTTGAGACCTTATTTTAATTAATATGAATCTGTATATGTTGTTTTTGTTTTAGATTTATGTGGGGTGGGATAAGTGAGTTTAAGTTAAGAACTGAAAATATCATTTATGAGGGGTGTAGAAAGTGTATACAGTATGGACTTTTTAGTCGTTATCATTGGATTGAAATATAAACGGGAAGAATAGAGGGAGGTGATAATAGTGAGAAAGTGAATGCTAATAGTATTTGGAAAGTTTCTTGTCTTCCTTTCTCAACAACATACCACTTCTTTCATTCTCTCATATTTTATTTTCACCATTATTACTTCTCAACTAGAAAGCCCTTAAGCTTCTTTCATCATTATAAATTTCTCAATTATATTGTTAAGAAAAAGGATTAGATCATCACCTTGAGCTTTGCAACAGTTCTTCAACTTTTTACCTCCTGACAATAGAAGAACATGCATGACTCAAGTTTGAAGGTTTGTAGAAAAAAAAAACAAAAAACTAAAGGTGTTTACTGACAATGATGTATGTTTTGTGGTGATCAAGAAGTTTTTCAGACATTTTAGTTTCCTCTTCTTTTTCAAACCCTAGGATTTGGTACATTTGAGAGATTAGTTTGTTATTAATCTGGCTAAATAATCATAAATTAATGAAAAATATTTTTTTTCGTTAATTTTTGTTGCAAATTAACAAATTTGTTGTAGTGTCAAGAAGATTGGTGAAGCAGGCTAGCTTTGATTTCAAGTATAACTTATAGTTAAGTGTAATAACGTGACTTTGGATTGTTGAAAATGTGCACGTGAAAAAGTTTTGTCGTAAATAGATAAATTTGTTAAATTCTTTTAAACTTTGAGAAATTTACTAGTTATTGAATTTACTATGTTTTTTTTTGTTTTATCTTATTTGAGTAAAGTTTAATATTGAGAATTTTTAGAATTTAATGTGTTGGCTTGTGTTCCTAGTTTCTGATGCAAGGATAAGTTAATTTATGTTATTCCTCTTTATATATTTGATTCTATATGATATGTTATAGAATCAATAGGTGCACAGATACCGTGCATAAGGGTATGGAACGAATATTTATTTAATGGATGGGATACGGGAGATCTACTACCCGTAGCATATCCATCTCGTTGACATCCTAATACCATCATCAGTCTATTTCAGTGCTCAACACACAAAAAAAAAAAATTTAATAAAAAATTTTAACTTGTGTGTGAGTACTTACATGTGTTTTAAAATTTATATTTTACATATTATATATATATATATATAATTTTATGTTATGATTAACGTTCTAGTATACAAGAGATATTTTTTAATTAAATAATAAGTTAAATTATGTTTCTGGTTCCTATTCTCCAACAAAAATCTCAAATTGGTTATTATATTTTTATTTATTTCAGGTTCATATCTTTGAAAATATGATCAAATTTGGTTTTTTTCATTAGTATTATACAAACAACGTTAAATATCTATCACATGTTGATTCGTAATTTTGTTTGATTTTTTTTAATTAAACAAATGTCATGTGTCAAGTGTCACTTTACAGTTTTATTAAATATTTTTAATAATATTAAGTTTGTTTAAATTTATATTTTACATTAAACATTATTTAATTTTTTTTTAAAATTTAAAATTTAAAATTTTGTTTGTTTTAAATTGTTAAAATTATTTTTAAATTTGATATATGTATTTACAAAATTCTTATTTTTTTAGCCAATTTTAACATTTGTATAAAAATTTTTGAATTTTAAATATTTTAAAAATATACAATCATTTGAAATATAATTTTAAAGAAAAAAATAATATTAAAGTATGATATAATAAAACATCAATATAAAATAATGTTTAATGTAAAATAGAAATTTAAATAAATTTAATTTTGTTAAAAATATTTGATACAAAATTAATTTTAATAAAAATAGTATAATATTTATATAAAATAAATTATGGCTGAATTAAATCAAAATAACAAATTAAGAGAACAAATAGAGATTAAGATAGTGATATTTGATGTATAGTAACATGTGACAATGTGAATGTGATGGTCACCTTGTGACATGGTGCTCTCTTACACTCTTGCACGTGACAATTTTTAAAAAAAATATTCTAATATAAATATAAATTCTTACGATATCAAATATTAAGCAATATTCAAAAAAGAAGATAGAACCAAACTTTAGTCTATGTATCCTTTTAAGTACCGTGTTTTGTCCATCCAGCACAGCATACATATTTAGATCTATAAACCTACCAAATTTGCTAAACTTTATGCATGAGGTTAGGCAACGGGACGATCTCATAAGTCACATGAACCCTTTAAACTCTATAGTTCATAATGATATATAATTTGTACTTAGAAGAATGAGGTTCCCTGAGGTTTCAAAAACAAACTAACCGTCCAATGGAATCCATTAGATAGATTTTGAAAGATAAAATCATGATTGAGTAAATTAAACAATTCAAAGCAGTTCTTCAGAACTGTAGACGACCATAATGCGTAGAGTAGCTAATTGTAACTAGTAAGACCTCTGAAGCAAATGGTAGAGGGCTTAACTTTGCAGTGGGATCAGTGGTCAAACACCCCAATTAGGGATAAATTCAAATGGATAATCTCCATTTAGGAAAGACAAGTCCAGATTAATCTTCAACTCTCCATAGTATTCTTAAAAGACAAAACCTAATTTGTCCTTATATATAGTACTATACATTTAAAAGTAAGCATATATTCGAAGCAAGCCCCACCAGTGGGAATCATTCACAGGCCATTTTCCTGGGCATGATCGATGAAGTTCACGGGAGTGTTTCACTGATCACATGCCAAGTGGGCGATATCCTTCTGTAAAGCAAAACTGGAAAACCACCATGGTTTCAAATAAACTAACAACGAAAATTTCCTATTGGGAATCCAAAAGCCTATCACATTTCACGTCGATTCACTTTGCACTGCCACCTACTAAAGACAACTTACTCGGTTCACATGTCTGCTGCTTTCAAAACATTAAAACTATGGACAAAACATTCTTGAATCTCGGGCTTAAAGTACACCTAACTTTTAACCTCTATATGTAACACCATCACAAATTACTCCCTCTTCACACACACTTATTACAGTTGTTATCGAACAAAATAGTATTGGAAGATGGAGTCTTTGAGATCTTCAACTCTGGCTCTTTTTTTTACCATCAACTTGCTTTTCTTTGCCATGGCAAGTGGCTGCTTCACTTGCACACAGCCAAAGCCTAACCCATTCCCTTACCCTAACCCTAACCCCACTCCTGCTGCAAAGAGCTGTCCCAGAGATGCACTTAAGCTTGGTGTGTGCGCTAACGTGCTTAATGGACCAATTGGTGCGGTGGTGGGATCACCACCGGACCACCCATGTTGCTCGGTGCTAGAAGGGCTTCTTGATCTTGAAGTTGCGGTTTGCCTCTGCACTGCCATCAAAGCTAACATACTTGGCATTAACCTTAACATCCCCATTTCGCTAAGCTTGATCCTTAACGCCTGCGAGAAGTCGCCACCCTCTGACTTCCAGTGCAGTTAAGCACGTCATTCTCAGTTCATGCACTGCTATCATCCATGTGTTTCTCTGTTTTGTTTATTTGTGATTTTGTGATTGTTGTGTTGTTCCCTCCTTGCTAACTCATTTACTGAGAATGCAGTTGTACCCGTAAGTTGTGACTGTAATTTGACTTCGACTGTTGTTGTCTGGAATGGCTTTCTAATCTTTTTAATTTCATGAATTATTCTGTGTTGTGTTAGGACTAAATTGGAATATTCATATTGGTCCTCCAATGGAGAGCTATTTCGATTTTGTTATTACTTTCAAAACTACATTTTCACAGTTATACTGTGTAAAACTAAGTTTTTATAAAATCAGGTTTGCAAAACCAAAGCTACTCTAAAATTAAGTTTATCGGCTTTTTAATCTTAAGTTTTGAAGTATGAATTCTCTTTTGTAATGAGTATTGCCACTATAAACCCCTTTTTTTGGCTTTTATAAAAAACTAAAATGTGCTATTAATAGAAAAAAATAAGTAGTTTTACTTAGTAAATGTCCAGTGAAACAACAGCAAATTCTTTTTTAAAAGTGTTGACTTACATTAATAATCAAAGTGAGCCAACTCACTTTATACGGGTTCGTTTTTCCACATGTTATGATTATGATGAATCCGACTTACTTTTTTTGTTTTAACGAAATTTTGTAACCTAACTCAATTTATTATTGGTAGGTGGATTAATTTATTTAGAATATTTTATTTTTTAATTTATTTTATATATTTATTATATTACAAATATATTAAATATTTAAACTATTCAAGTATCATTAAACTATATTCTATTGTTTATAAAAAATTAAATTATCAACCTATATAATTAAAAATATTATAATAAAAAATTATGATAAAATGATAAAAGAAACTAAAAGAATTGTTGATGGTGTGATACAGCTAATTCACCTTCATTCTTACTCAAATTCGTTTAAATTCTGAATTAAGTAAATCAGACTCAATTTAACACACATTTAAAAAACCTAAACTATAACCAATTATATCCGACTTCTTTTTTTTTATCAGCAAGAACACATATATTAATAGGAGGTAATTAGGTTACCTCAACCCATAAAAAAAAAAAAAAAAAAAACTATGACTTTCCTTCAA
>Ga0214542_1013128_pt1 | contig 10176 bp, 5 predicted proteins | sample CNSS1metaG_FD_160096 | JGI IMG/M metagenome (GOLD analysis project Ga0214542, IMG submission 160096) | Root nodule microbial communities from cowpea collected in UCLA plant growth center, Los Angeles, California, USA - CNSS1 | ecosystem: Host-associated > Plants > Roots > Nodule | place: USA...
AAGTGTCTCCTATGTGGTCCTCCTCCTTTCTTATTCCTACAAAAGCAAATTAAGGAATTTATTAGCATGTTGGTTTAAGGTTAAGCTAATCTTTTGAGTCAACAAGTCAACCCAAAGTCAAGGTCAAAAAGTCAACTTAAAAATAGTCAACCAAGCCAACTTAATGGAATTTCAAACTAAAGAAAATAAAAGCAAAGGAAGGGATCAAGGAACTCCCTTTCTTCTAAGCATGTGCCATGGGCCATCATCCTTGGTAGGGATCAATCCGTTATCACTTGTTCTTGCTTATTGATCGTTGACGCGATCAAATTAATACTATTTATCTGTAACAACTTCAGTATTGTTAAAAAAGTAGTCAACAAAATAGAAAGGGTAAAGTAACCCAAAGTCGTCTCCTAATGAACACGAAATTGATTTTTAAAAAATTAGTTCTTATAAAACTATACAAAAGAATTAGTCAAATAAAATAATAAAAACATGAGAGATAAAGATAAAAAGATAAAATAAGATAAAAGTAATAGTAAAGAAAAATAGGTCGATTCCACTACTTTTTCAGAATAGGATTCATCATTGGTTTCCTAAAGATTATTGTTATTGATTTCTTGTTTAAGACTTCAAATTAATCAATGTAACTTCTCAATTAATTTGTTGGCGTTCTTACTTTCAACCAAAGTAACTTCTTAATCAAAAGAAAGAACTTTGTAGATTAATCTTAGTAAATTTAACCAAAGTAACTTCTCAATTAAATATTACTAATCCTAATCATGTCCATTCTTTTACCTCTTATATCTAGTAAAAAGCTAATTAGCCAAAGTAACTTCTTGATTAATTCTAATCTAAGTTTTCACCTTTAATCAAAGTAACTTCTTAATCATTAGCAAAAACTCATGCAATCATATGAAAGTTTCTAAAATTAATCAATGTAACTTCTCAATTAAAATTTAAAAACCCTTGGACTCATACGATTGTTATGTTATGTAGATTTAACACCGTGCTAACTTGCTACAATGTAAAAATCATTACTTTTACTAAATTAAGAACCAAAAGACATAGATGAAAATAAATCTCAACAAGAATCAAAAGAACAAACAAATTAGTTTATCTAACCTCAAAATCCAATTAAGAAATTACAATGGAATCAACCTAAGAAGTTTAGCCTTTCATGTAATGCAAAATAAAAATAAAAGAAGAATAGAGAGAGAAAAAGGAAATGAAATTAGGGCCCCCTTAAGGGTTCCTAAACTCCGAAGTCCCAAGCTTGTTTTTTTTTTTTTCTGCTTCTTCCTTGGTCTCTTTATATTGGACTTGGGCTGGGCTTTTCGGTTGCTAAAACCTCTCAAACATCTTTTAAAATAAAGATAAAGATCAATATTTACAAATATTTGGAGAGATGTAGACTATTTGACAAATATAGTTGGTTGATAATATAAATATCTAGTATAATTAAATAAATAAATTACTTAAAGATATATGATAAATTATCACAAACTAATATTTGTATTAATTTTTCAAATCAGCCATTTTGAAATCTGATAGTCCAAATTTACAGAGACATCCAAAAATATCAATATTTCCAATTCAACCCCTCTTATTTGACAAACTTTGACCAGTCTTTGCCCAGAGTTGACTGTTTGACAAGATTTGACCATTTGATTGTCTAATGAGGAGCTGCCACATGGCAATGCATTTTCTCTCTCCTGAACTAGGTGTGCGTGGTCGTAATAGTGGAGTCGCAAGCGCGAATTTTCTACAGGTTTCGCGAACTATGGTGGACAAGATCTGATGCGAGAATGGAGGAAGTTGACGCTTGCGTTTCTGGTGAAGGTCGCGCATCTCGTATACAGGAGGAAGGTCGTGGCAAGCTACTACAATGGTAGTTTGCGTCATTCATCGAGGTTCAACACAGTGTTATGGGTCTGCTTCAAAGACGCTTGTTTGGTCACAGTGGTTTCGTCGTGCAGGTGCGACTGTTGTAGGTTGAAGCTAATTAGTGGTGCGTGAAGAACTGTGGCATCACTGCAGATGCATAGATGAAGCTTGGGTGGCTGCTGTGCTCTCCGTTTTCGGCAAGGTGCGAGGCTGATGGTGGACGACATGGAGGATGGCGGTTGCCGACATGGTGATGGTGGGAGAGGAGAAAAATTAGGGTTTCTGTTTGGGAGATGGGAAGGAGATGATGAGGTGGCAACCTTCCATTGGTTCTGCTTAGAGTGATAGGATAGTGACACATCGCAACAATGGTTGGAAATTTTAATTAGTGGAGGATTGCCACATGACAACTTATAAATGAGGCTGAACTTTGAGTGGAAGGAGGTGTGTAGATAGGAATATTAGGGGTGCATAATAGGTTTTTGGTGGCCCATCTGGAAAGAGGGGAGTGTATAAGTAATGTTTGGGGTGAAAAAGTGATTTTTCCAGAACTTGGTAATTTTAGCCTTATTTAAATGTGGTTTGTAACTTTAATCAATTTATTTTCCCACCTTGAATGAGCTTAATCTTAACTTCAACTGCATCAACAAACGTTAAAATATCCAAAAATAATTTATGCAGCTAAAAGTCACTTTTTAAGACATTTTTATCACACAAGTTCAATCAGTCTAATTATCAGAATTATCAATTAAATCACTCTTTAAGCACACAAATTCAATTAAATACCCAGAATTAAACATTAAATGAGGGCAAAAATATGCACTCATCACTTATCTTTTTATTTTTTTTCAAAGATCAAATTATCTGTAGAGTAACTTTTTTTGTTTCACAAAAGTGGGATCAAATATAGCAAGAACTCACAGCCATTGCATATTTTTCGATCAGCACCAAAATTGGCGCTCAGCGCTGAGACCCCTAAAGCTTCCTTGAATTGATTTTTCAGGTGGCACTCAGCTGCATAAGGTGGCGCTCAGCCACAAAACAGAAACCTAGAATTGTTCTGCAACTATTTAGAGGATTGATGAATTCTCCCCTGTGATATCTCTTTCTAGTAGCCTAAAACACAAGATTTCAAACAAGAAAATAGGATATGTATCTCTAGAACTTACTTATTGCTTAAGATTTGTGCGAAAACAAAACAAAAAATTAAAACCAAGACTGTACAAAATGAAAAAATAAATAAAACTTTCAACTATACAAACCCAATATTTACCAAATATGTACATATTCACAAAAAGAATAGTTAGATATACCAAATACTTGAACTAAATCCTAGACAACGACGCCAAAAACTTGATGACTGTTTTTCAACAACCATTTCCCAACAAGTGTACTGGTATGTAGTAGTATCAATAAGTGGCGTATCCACAAGGATTTAGCAAATATATTGGTAGTTTAATTTTTGTGTTTTTGGTTTGTGATAAAAAGTGAAAGTAAAACTAGATAGTGTTTACTAGATAGATTGAGAGGAGTATGAGCTATGAATTGATTTCATCTTGTCTTCTTCTACTACATCACTACCATCTTTTTACTTACTTTGTAAGTCATTCAATGTCTTGAGAGTACTCTTTCAATGTAGATCTAGGTTCATCTCTTATACACTAGAACTTAAGGACTCCAAACCCTAGTGTGATTCCTCAACTCATGGTAGAATGAGTCCTTGCTTTAATGTGCAAGACTCTCTCCTCCAACATCCATTCTGGTATGCCATGAAGCATCCAATACATGTATGTTGATTGATTGGATCTAAGTTTGAGATCAATCTTTCAACTCCATCCCAACCAGTGAAATAGGATGAGTCATCAATTCATCCACATAAGTTGAGACCAATTTTCCAACTCAAATCAAACCCGTGAAATAAGATGAGTGATCAAGTCATCATTAAGCATAAATCATATAACAAACAATTGAATGAAAACAAAGACAAATACCCAAGAAGTAGAAGTGAATAGAACTAGAATTGATTACATCAAACCTTGACATAAGGGAGTTCAACTACTTATAGAATAATACAATGCAATTTTAGCAGCATCTACACATAAGATCTACACTAAGAGCACCTCCTTTGTGGCTCACATACCCTATTCTACTCTACTGCTAGATTATGGAGCCTCCACTCAATGCTTAGGATGAAGACCCAAGCTCTTTATTTATAGAAATTTTTTGGTGGTGCTTAGCCCAACTGTTGGCGCTCAGTCATGCACTGCCTTAAGTGCTGAGCACATTCTCTTGTGACTCAACTATACACCACCTTAAGTGTTAAGAATATTTTCTTGTGGCTCAACCATGTACCGCCTTAAGTGTTGAGCACATTTTGTTGTGGCTCAGTCATGCACCACCCACTAACACAAAAAAGCATTATAACGTCACCCCTATAACGTCTACCCAAAAAAAGTCCAACGTTAAAAATGACTGGTGGCATTTTTGTAAATTATCAAACTTTTTTAACGTTTGTCTGTTCCAGATCAGACGTAATTTAACGCCTGCCCGTTCCAGATCAGACGTAATTTAACGCCTGCCCGTTCCAGATCAGACGTAATTTAACGTCTGCCTAAAAAACCCCGACATCATTTAAAAAAGGACGTCAGACTGTTGTTCCCCCAACGTCACTTAACGTCAGACTCCTTCACCACCGAAGTTAAGTTTTACTTATCTCTACGCGAAACGTAGAAACCCTACGCTGTGTCACTGTTTCCACGAGCGTTTTCCACCGCCAACCACCATTCCGACCTCATCTAGGTGAGTTTCGAACGTTTTTCACCACCAAACTTGTTGGGATTTGATTATGAATTGATTTTAAGCATTTTGAACTGAATATTTTGCGTTTTCATCCCCATTTGTAGCGTTTTGAGATTCATCCCACTTGCTCTTCATCCCCATTTGGCTAACAGCGTGCAGAGACCTTAAAGCCACCCTCTCCAAGTTTGTCTTTCATTTGCTAGAAGGTGTTAGTTTTCCATTTCTAAATTTAGGGTCATTACTAAATTGAGCGTTAGTTGTGATTACAATGGCATGATGCATACTCCAGGTAATTCTTTTCATATGTGTATGATTATAAGGAGTGTACCAGACACTCTCATGTGGATTGCCTCCTTTTAGACTTTTAATTATGCATGCCGTTTGAAATTGAAATTGAAATTGAATTGATAACCTACGTATCTAATTTGGAGGGTAAATGAGAGTGATGTGGTGATCAATGTTGTGAACTCCATACGAAAATGAGTCATAATGAATTTAGGGTGGAGTGAATAATGAAGGATGACTCATTCCATGAAGTATAAAGTTTATGTTTTCATTACATGAGAGTTCTTAGTATTTTTCTTTTTTATGAATGATGTTGAAGTGTTTACATTTCTTTAAACTGACCTCTAAGTTGCCTTGGAGTAATATTTAGGTGGTCACTCCTTGATCTTTAATTCTCCATTAAGAGGGGTGAGTGAGGTAAGGTTAAATCAAGGACCTCAAAACCAACAAGTAACTGAGGTTATGTTCTTTTTCATGTCTTTTGTTTCTCTTTGGTTTGATTTTGTTATGAGACATCTCTTGTAATCTGCTAGAGTTATTTTCTTCTCTCAACAGAAGATTAAGGTGATGGCATGAAGATAACAAATACCTAACAGATTTATGTAGTATAAACTATCATAGCTATGCAATATTGTTGTACTCATTTTTTTTAAACTACAAGGCATTTGATTCAATGGCTTTTTCTAGTTATTGATTAACTAGTAGTTCTGGAATATGGAAGTTAATACTTTTAAGAAAAGCTTTTAGAAACTATTATGGAATTTTTCTGATTTTCAGGTGTGAGAATGTTGTAAAAATAACAAAACTTAAAAAAAAATAGCACTTTTTGACGTCAGGTAGAACCTTGACAGACGTTATTTGACGTGTGACTCTCCTGACACCGACGTTAACTAACTTCTGACTCTCCTGGCCCCAACGTTAATTAACATCTGACTCTCTTGGCCCCAACGTTAATTAACGTCTGCTCTGCTTTCGGACGTCAATTTTGATGTCACCTAATACAACGTCAGTGTTTAGGTAGACGTCAAAGACCAAAAATATCGGACGTTAAAAGCCTTTTTTGTATTAGTGACCTTAAGTGCTGAGCACGTCTCTCGTGGCTCAGCCATGCACCACCTTAAGTTCTCAACACCATTTTGTTGTGGCTCATCTCCAAAAGTCATATTCTGAATACTTACTTGACCGCCTTACTAGAGCTTAGTCGTGAATTTTGGGGCTTCGCTACATCATTTTTAATTCTTTAGGAAATTGCTGCAAAATCATCAAAAATTCATAAATTTCTTTTTTTTTTCTTCTTTTTAATACCATATTTTGTGATTATAAGCTAAAATGTGTTGTTTACTTACAAAATATGATCAATTAAAGCATGATAAGTGTCATGTTTATATGGAAACTTTATGCATTCTAGACACTTATCAATATCATATTGAGACAAACAAAGAAAAATATGTGAAATATCTTTATATCTCTACAATGGAGTTGAAAAAAAAAGTGTATTGGAGAAATTATCAACCTTAGCTTATGGTTTACACATATATTGGTACAATTGAGATGCCTGTCATGGTAAACTAGAAGTTTGCGAATCAAAATGAATGTTTTAATTAGCATGATCAGTTGGATGGTTTATACTAGACATATATTAATACAATTAAAATGCATCTCATGGTAAACCAGAAGTTTACTAATCAAAATGAATTCCTTGTTTGGCATGATCAGTTAGGTCATCCTATACGAAATTTCTTTTTGAAAAACTCATGTGGACAAACACACACTTAAGAGTCAGAAGACTTCTTCAGACCAATGAGTTTTCATGTACTGTACATTCACAAAGGAAAGTTAATAATAAGACTATCACAAGAAAAATTAGAAATGAGTCAATCTTATTTTCAAAACGAATACAGGGTGATATTTGTGGTCTAATACACCCACCATATGGATCATTTCCTGGTTTTGATTGATGCATCAACTAGATGATCATATATTTGTTTACTATCAACTCGCAATCAGGAATTTGCTAACTTATTAGCACAATTGATCAAGTTAAGAGCACACTTCCCAAATTATCCAATTAAGAAAATTCGTATTGATAATGTTGGTGAATTTACATCGCATGCTTTTAATGAGTATTGTATATCAATTGGAATTGAAGTTGAACATCCAATAGCACATGTTCATACTCAAAATAAATTTCTGGAATCATTACAAAACATCTAACATTGGCTGGAAGACCATTACTTATGAGAGCTAATCTTCCAATGGCTACTTGGGGATATGCAATCTTGCATGTTGGTTTTTGGTCAATAACCTAATATTTCTCATGTAAGAATTTTGGGTGTGGTGCATATGTTCTAATTTTCCCACCAAAAGGAACTATGATGGGTCCTCAGAGACGATTGAGAATATATGTTGGATATAATTCTCCCTTAATAATAAAATATCTTGAACTACTAACAAGAGACTTATTTACAGTTTAACTTTTCGATTGTCACTTTGATGAATGAGTTTTTCCAACATTAGGAAGAGTAAGAAAACAATTGGTAAAGGATTTATTGGTTGGAATGAATTATCATTATCTTATCTTGATCCTCATACAAAAGAATGTGAATTGGAAGTTCAAAAGATAATTCATTTATAAAATTAGTCAATTAATTATCAGATGTTGTTACTGATAGAAAGGGTAATCAAATCATATATATTAGTTGCTAATGCTCCGAATATATTTGATATTAATTCATTACACGCCTAAAGCGTGGTAGGTCTGTGATGGAAATGTGACAATGAGTAAGGGCAAGGATCCACTTGAAGAACTTGGAGGACCTGTGACAAGGGCTAGAGCAAGGAAAACAAAAGAAGTTCTACAGAAAGTGTTGTCCATATCATTTGAATACAAGCCCAAGTTTCAAGGAGAAAAGACCAAGGTTGTGAATTGTATCATGGCCCAAATGGAGAAGGACTAATATACAAATTTTGCTGTAGTTTCTTTTAAGTTATTAGTTTGGATAAATAATGGCCCAATGCTTTGTAAAATTGGCTGACCAAATTATGTTTTTGGTTAACCAATTAATGGGCTTTAGTTTTATTTTATTTTCAAGTTGTAATAATGGCCCGTTTGCCAACTTAAGAACCAACCTTTGGAAGACCAAAAGGACCTTTGCTGAATGCTTTTGGATGACTTTTGGTTGCCTTAATTTCAATTATAATCAGCCATTAAGTAGTACATCATTATTAGCTTGAGTGGATTATTATTAGCTTAAGTAGGATGTAATTGCAATTAATGGGTCTTTTGTAATTCTGATGATTAAAACTCCTATATAAGTTGAATCATTTTTATCAATGAAATCAAGTTGAGTTTTGTTCAGAAATTATCTTTTCTATCTATTAGTGAGAGTGATTCTTCTAAGTTCTTGAGTGATTCAGGAACCCTTGGTTGTATCAAAGGACTTCCCCATCCTTTGTGTGTTGTTTCTTTTGGAAAGAGTGATTCTTTCCTTCCACCTTTTCATTTTCACCTTTTTTTCTTTCTTAAACCAAATTCAAAAACAAAAACACATTATGCCTAGATTTATCTTATAGTCATAACTCTGGTTCCACACATTATTCCCAAATCCAAAATTAGTGTTTCTTAAGCCAAAATTATATTTCAGAACATGAACTTTCATCCTGTTTTGGAATCACATCAATTGGAATTCTACAACCCAAGATATTGACGTTTTTACAATACTAGCAGACTAGAACTTCAACCTTTTTTTTCTAATCCATCTTTTCACTAATTTTCCAAGTTTCCTACAAGATTTTAACCTTAATGATCCTAAGTTAACCCTTGTGCAAATGGGGTTCACATAATTTGGTATTAGAGCTTTGGTTTAAGGGTTTGAACGTCAAATTGGTAATATCCTTCCGTCTTTCTTAATTTACCAATTCATTACCTTATTACTCATATTATTTACGATTGTGCTGAATCATTACAAAAGTTAGCCCTTGTGTAAAATAAAAAGAAAAAAGAAAAAAAAGTTACTGCAATTTGTAATTGTACTAAAAGTAATAAAAAAAGAGAAAAAATGGTTGATCTAATGGTTGTCCATTGATTTGATACGGTTACTCATATTATTGATATGATTGATATTTATATGAATCATTACTCTTCATGTAAATATTTGTATTAACTAGTTGATTTGTTTCCTTTATGGATTACATGTTATATCTATAAATAAGACTCTTCCTATCAATAATAATATACCAAAAAGTTGGTCTCCATTCTCTCATTCTCTCATCTTCCTTTTCTTCTTCTCTTTATTATTAGCTGTATTTTATAACTTAAACTATTTTTTATAAGATTTGTTTATTGTTTCATTCAAACAAGAGAAATTTCTTTACTCATATTTTTCACTATTCATATTTAATCCTTTTATTCATATTTTTTCTACTTTTTTGTTTTGTTTTCTTTATTCCAGTTAGAATTAATATCTATAAATTTTTCGTATAGACTTTAGTTTTAGATTTTTTTTTCATAGTTGGTGTTTACACCCCCTGTCTTACTTATACATTTTTGTCTATTTTTCTCTTTTTTCTTGTAAGTTACTCTCTTAAAAAGACCCTCAACTTAGCATATGGAAGATATACATTGTACGTAGGGCTGGGCAAAATAAACCAAACTGCACTACACTACCAAAAACTACACTAAACTAAAAAACTGTTCGCATGAATTGCACTGAACTGGAAAACAATTTAGATGAACTGAACTGAACTGTTATTCTTAAAAATAAACTGGACTGAACTGCACTGCACTGAACTGCACTGCACTATAATATAAACTGAACTGAACTGTTATAAATTGAACTGTTTTATGAACTACACTACGTCAGAACTGAACTGCACTATTTTTGGACTGAACTACATTAATTTTTAACTTAACTACGCTGTTTTTGAACCATCTTTGAACCGAATTGCATTGATTTTGAATAAACTTCACTCTTTTTGAACTAAATTGTACTATTTTTGAACCGAATTGCATTGATTTTGAATTGAATTGCACTATTTTTGAACTGAATTACACTATTTTGAATCGAATTGCACTAATTACATATGATTGTACTACACAATAATAATCTAAAGTTTATAATTTGAAAATGCTTAGAAAATAATACTTGAAATATGCATCATACTTCAATACACCAATTAACATTTTTATAATTTTTTTATTTATATTAAAGTTTTTTGTAACTT
>Ga0214542_1013130_pt1 | contig 10176 bp, 6 predicted proteins | sample CNSS1metaG_FD_160096 | JGI IMG/M metagenome (GOLD analysis project Ga0214542, IMG submission 160096) | Root nodule microbial communities from cowpea collected in UCLA plant growth center, Los Angeles, California, USA - CNSS1 | ecosystem: Host-associated > Plants > Roots > Nodule | place: USA...
GTGACTATTATATATCCATAATTTATGAAAACATTAGGAAAATAAATAAATAAAAGATTAGGAAATAACGTTTAGGATTAAACATATTATTTTATTATAAAAAAGTTTTAAAACACTTAATATGAAAAATATTGCACAACATATTCATACAATGTTAAAACATGATATCTCTCACTTATTCATGCAACAACGTTCACAACCCAATACAATAAACAAACATTAATTATAAAACTAATGAACCCAAAAATGCATGATAGTAATGTTTTTTCCATATAAAAAAGAAATAGTGAAAACATCAAATTCAACCAAGATCATAACCAAATCTCAAAAAAGACTGCATAACACAAGAAAAAATAATTTTTGTGAACCTGAACGGGAGATTAGATTTATAGTAGTTGCGTTGGAACACCAAGAAGCACGTTGGGGTGGCGATCGAAGGTGAGTGGGTCTTTTATATGCGAGTGTTAAAAGAAATTGTGTGCTTATGGTGAAAGAGGTCTCTAGAATTCCGATAAAAAAATTTCCTTATTCTTTTGCTTGACGGGTTTATATACACAACATTATAAATCTAATGTAATCTCGTAATAAAGTCAATCTTGATTACAAAGAAATTTAAAAGGCAAGAACTGGTCTTAATATTATCACATTATGGGAATCAAAATCAAATCACAGGAAAATCAGAGCACAAAATCAAACGTGATCAGCAAAATTGATTCTAATTAGTAAAAGAGACATTTCTTTGAATCATATTACTACTTTCTTTATTTGAAATAAGAGGTGTCATAAAATCAGAGCACAAAATCAATTATCATTGGTAAAAAAACGATTCTAAAAAAAAATAGATTCTACTTCTAAATATTAACTTCTTGATTTGGAGCATAAATGACAAAGCATAAAGTGGGGGTGAAAAAAAAAGGGCTGTTGTTAGTTGCAAGAAAAACGGTGTGGGTGTATAGAATATTTTGGACTAAAATAGAAACAAAGCCATAAAAGATTAAAACAGTCTTTTTTTTTTCTTTTTTTTTATTATTAGTATTATCCTATTATTATTATTAGACAAAGAAAAAAGTTATTTACTTTTTTTTAATTTTTAATTTTTTTTATTTTCTTAAAAAAACATATTATTTTATTTATTCTATTATTTATTTAGCCGGACGAAATTAGATATTGACACCCATTATTGAATTGACAAAAGAAAGGAAACTGTAAATGGGACTTGTCCATAGGTAAGGACTAGCGCCAATGAGAATAAAAGATAAGATTTTTGTTCCATTATGTTTTGATTCCTAACCAAATCCTAACTAAAAAAAGTAATTGGATGTTAGTTCAATGTTGAAGTGTTGCATCAACTCTAGTTCCACGTTCAAAGTTCTAAAATTGTGTAAAAATAACATGATGCAAGTGATTATATTACAAACTTATTTTTGAGTTTCTTGAAGTTTAACTACCTATTTTGAAATATAAGGCTATGTAGAAGTTATGATCTCCTTATAACATAAACCCTTAGTGGTTCTTAGACCAAGTTGTTCGACATCTACCACTATTCTCCTTATCTACCTATGATTGAAGTCATGTCTTTCAATAAGAATTCTTCACGAGGTTGGTTTTTGAGATAGAAGGACATTTGTACCAATAGTTAGTCATGTACCTAAACTCTACCTAGTCCTCGATATCCATGGCACTAATACAATAAAGTGATATCACATCGGTTTTTTTTGACATATTACATCGATTTTATAACCGATGTTGTATTAAGTGATGTAATAAGTGGAATACATATTACATCGGTTTAGACAATCAATGTAATATGATATGCAAATATTACATCAGTTGTTCGTGGGAACCGATGTAATATCTTATACTATTTTTTTAAAAACAAATTACAGATTTTTCTAGCTTCTAAACCAAAACCCGTATCAATAAAGAGTTAAAATTATAATGAATTAACTTGTATCTATTATTTTTTTTTGAGAAAGAAATATAAGAGTCTCTTTTATGCTTTGATGCTTTGGTGCTCATATAAAAAGGTAAAGACAATATGTTCATTTCATGAATATTTTTGAATGGTTCCAAATTAGCATACCTTTTTTTAGGTGTTGGATCGTTGTGACTAGGGATGACAACGGGACGGGACGGGCACGGGTTTCGCAATCCCATACCCATTCCCGTAAAAAAAATTCATCCTCATCCCCATACCTAAACCCAACGGGTATCGAACTTTTGTCTCATCCCCATCCCCACCGGGTAACGGGTATAATCTCGTACCCATACCCATACCCATTTTCTTACTATTTCAATATTAATTTTAATTAATTTTTATAAAATAATAAAAAATTATGGTAAAGGAAACATAATATTATCAAATATTCAATATTAGAAAGATGATTGTTTCTTCGATATCAAATACTTTAAAATAAATTATAATTGTTTACATTTTAGATCATAATACCAAATAAAATTTCATAAGAACCAAAACTATTATTAAATTTGCAAATATGAATGAAACATAATTGATAAAATTAAAAATATTTTTTAAAAAATATAAAAGAAAAACAAATATTCAAATTAAAATATATTTTAAATGTTTGTTTACTTCAATCTTTTAAATTCTAATGAATCTCTTTTTTATACACTAATAAAAGTTATAATACATCATTTGATCAAAATGATACAAAGAACAAATAATAATCATAATAAAAGTTTAAAATAAATTATAATTATTTACATTTTAGATTATAATACCAAATAAAATTTCACGAGAACCAACACATTTATTACATTTACAAACATTAATGAAACCTAATTGATAAAATTTAAAAATATTTTTAAAAAAATATAAAAGGAAAATAAATATTCAAATTAAAATATATTTTAAATGTTTATTTACTTCAATCTTTTAAATTCTAATGAATCTTTTTTTATACACTAATGAAAGTTATAATACATCATTTGATCAAAATGATACAAAGAACAAATAATAATCATAATCAAAGTTTAAAATAAATTATAATTGTTTACATTTTAGATTATATACCAAATAAAATTTCATAAGAACCAACACATTTATTAAATTTGCAAACATTAATGAAACTTAGTTGATAAAATTTAAAAATATTTTTTTAAAAATATAAAAGGAAAAAAAATTCAAATTAGAATATATTTTAAATGTTTGTTTACTTCAATCTTTTAAATTCTAATGAAAATAAACGACAAATAAAAATATTAAAAAATTAACAAATACTTGCAAACAATTTGAGAGACTATTGAAAATAATCGCACAATAGAAAACAAATGTATAATTAAGGGTATGATAAGTTGAAAAATATCTTAGAGATCTAAGAGAACTTTTCAAATATTAACATATATACTCAACGGTTGAGAAATAACAAAAATTGTTTTAGCAAAACAAAAGAGTTCTTCAAATGAAACAAAAACTAATAATAATAAGGAAAAGTTTGTTTTTTTATATTACCTAGTAAACGAAAGGTTTGTGCTATTAAATACTTAAATTAAGAGTATTAAACATTCTCATGTGAAAGGAAAATATATAATAAATAAAAATATTAAAAAATAATAGAAATATTTAAATGTGAGACATAAAAAAATTTAATTGACATACATCTTTTTAACATAATTATATAAAGGATATGATAAGATACAAAATATAATTAAGATGCGAATCAATTTCATGATAAACCAAATAATTAAAAGAAATAAAAAATAATATATATATATATGGTTACTTAATTAATTATGAATATTTAATAATTTAAACAGGGGCGGGTATTATGGCGGGGATATGTACATCCCCATACTCATCCCCATACCCAATTAAAAAAGTCGGGGATTCCCCATACCCATACCCATACCCAGTCAATGCGGGGATTCCCCGTCAAAACGGGGACGGGTTCGAGCAATACTTACGGGAGCGGGTTTATTTGCCATCTCTAGTTGTGACCAATTGTAAGTTTAAGTCCTAGATATTAAGTAGAAATGAGAAAGTTGAGTAACATAAAAGGTAAAAGACGCAAAAATCAATTGTTTTAAAGTTTTGGATTAGAAATGGTATCAGTTCTTAACGTGGATTAGGCTTGGATCTCATTATTATTGTGTCTCTCCAATGAACCCCTTTTTAAATACCCATTAGATTGTATACCTACCTGGTCCAATAATGCGGTCCAACATGGCCCATTAAGCCTGAAGATATTCTAAGATACACCGATAAGAGCAAATATTCTAATGTTAATGGTACCTATGAAAAATCTCAGTAGTTTAATTACGTCATGATATTCTGTAAATATTTATCAAATATTTAGTATATGAGGTATATTGGCACATTATTATTATTATTATTTAATTGAGATAAGTCATTCTTTTACTAATATTATTTGATATCACATTACCAGTTTTATCACCTGAACCTTCGGGTCCAAGCACGCCCTATAAATACAACTGGTGTTCCTCAGGAAAACACACTCTCATACTCATTCTCTCATACTCAAAAGATTATATCTCTCTTACTAACTTGAGTGTCAGAGAGTCTTTTACAAGTGAATGTATTGATAACTGGATGAATCTTACATTTGGTCTTACCCAGATGTTACTGATCTTCCCATGTGTTTCAACCTTCAAGAGCATGAAATTAAGGTCTATCAAAACCATCAAGATCTTGCCACCTGTCCAGAATATTTACCTAAAGTCTCAATAAGAACAGATTGAATTACAAGCATGACGTAATGCAATTGTTTAGAAACATTTAACTCCCAAGTTGAAGGGTCTAGGAGTTTAAGGATTCTCATCGCTAAAGAAAATTTGTCACTAGAGAATTTATGACCCTCCAACTAAAAGACAAGTCAATTAAATTTTGTTAAGAGGTATTGAAAGACATATCGATAAAGGTCAACAAATTTATTTTTTTCACATATTTTGATATAATGGACATGAAAGAAAATTCACAAGTACGAGTACCCATTATTTATGGAGCACCGAAGATGATAAATTTAAATTAAGAATACATGATTAAGAGGTTACTTTTATGTCTTGGAAGCCATGGATCATAAGTGGTGGGTCTTGCATGATTGGCAAAGTACATAAGAAGCTTGACCTAGTGGGACACACAAAATTACAATGTCTAGTCGATTTTGCAAGAGAGCTTAGGCTTGTTGAAACCGAAACAGAGGCACAGTGGTGGGTCTTGCATATGTACACATTTATGGCGTCTTTATTGCCTCATTTAGAACTATCGCTATCTTGTATTGAAGAGAGGAGTATCTTGGAAAAAGATATCCAAAGGAAGAGAAGAATTGGATTTTGTGGGGTCTATTTGATCTCCACAATAACACATTGTATTTCTAGTTTCGAATCATAACCAAAAGAGGTAGCTCTTTGATAAACTGATACATAAAAAAAAGGGAACTCTAACATTACTACCTTAGCATTGTTAATCGACTGATACACAGCAACACTTTTATTTGAAACTTGAAATTTCATTGTAATCTAACTAATAAAGTGCAGCTGGAGTGACTGAAATGTAAAAGATGAAGACATAGATGATGCTTAGAAAGGCTTCCATGGTGAAGCAGGAGGCAGGCTTCCATAGAGAAACGAAGTGATGAAGGTCAGAGCCCGTTCTGGTTGCCAGCTCGGAACCAAATGTCCTGCTCCTCTAACTGTAACAAATGTAACTCCTTCGTATTTCACCACATACCCTCCAACCTATGATTATCAGAAGTTGCTCATGTTTAAGAATCATAAACAACTACTAATTGACCTTCAAGAGACACAATTGGAATTTTGATCAGGGTTTTAAATGCAGCTCAATTTAGTACCTCTTGTTCAGAATACCATGGACGCCAAGGAACCTGGATAGGTAGCTTCAGGGTGTTGATTGAATATCTGGAAGATGTGACTGGCACCCTTGCATCAGTATCACCACTGTAGCAGAACAAATCATCAAAATTCAGTACTTGGGACACTTCAACAAAAGGGCAAACTTCATTATTCTACATGAGTGAAGGAATTAGCTGAATTCAAAAAGAATTTGGATTCTCTACTACTTTTATGTGATGTTCTTCTAGTGTGTTTTCAAAATACACTGGACTTTGATTTTGAAGTTTTAAAATATATTTAAAACATTTTTAAAGTACCAAAACATCGGTGTATTTTTAATATTCAGCAGAGAGGCCATTAACAAAAACCTCCAACAAAGAATCTGGACTCATTCGAAAACATGGTTATGGGTAGGTAGTGAAGCTTTGTCATCGCAAATAGATTCTCAAAGAACTCAGAATAGTTGAGCTTCCTAAATCATTCAAAAGTGGAGAACTATTTAATGGTATATATATATATTTTTGTCTGCGTAGTTCATAGGCTGTAACCAAATCATAATGTTGCTTCCTGTGGCTTAAACTTGTAGTGCATATGCTGAAAGTGAAACTGAACTTGCCTGTATATCCACAATCCAATGCCACTATCGATGAGATACTTTATTACTGGCAGGATGGTAGTTGGACTGTCGTTCCAGCTTAATTGATCACTGCAAATTTTGCAAAATATGATATATTTTTGGTTATCGATTAGCACGTAGTAATAGTAGTAGTGTTGATCTGAGAAGATGTTTCATTTCTTGTTTGATACAAAAATGTTCCATTTTGACATTATTTAGCTGCTTTCATTATTTGAAAACAGGAAACAGTTAGAAAAAATGGAAACAAGAATCATTCTTTCAAACCAGATAGGAGTGTAAGTAATATTTTTGTGATCTTCCAAGCAATTGTAGATTACCTGCAGTGGGCCCAGTTTGTGGGTTTTGCATGAAGAGCTAGTTGGACTTCTGGCCTATTTAGGTAGGCTTCCCCGTAATAATCAGAACAAGGGTCGAAATCATATACCTGAAATGAAGTGTGAGAGGGTGTTAAAAGTTACATGGAAAATCCTGCATCCTTAAACTTTTTTTGTCATACTAGTTGAAATTATTGAACTAAATAAGATCTTTCTGGTAATGTCCATGCTCATAGCATGTTTCAGTAGTGTTATACGACATAAAAATAGAATAAAAGAGATGTGAAGAGTGTCGTATGACAGAGAACATCACATGTGATTTCTATAATGTGCTTGTTTTGGTTCAAAATTGGTTACTACTGACATAAATGAACTTCATATCTTTGTACAATTCTGAATTACTTTGCACTGTCCAAGCAACAATACACAGGAGTATATTACTTACAGAACCGGTTGATCCATTTTTGAGAGAAGAGTCAAAACACAGTGGAGCATAGATGTTATAGAAATCTATCTTTCCTTTTTCAATAAGGGCCGTTCTTGTTGCATTGGCACATATTGCTGAGTCATTTTCAGCAGTGAAATCGCAATACTTCTCAATCAACTCATGTGTTTGATCTGAGCTCAAAGCATGAGTCCATAAGTAATCAAATATCCCCTTCACACTTGTAACATCATCAATCCAAGCATTCCCTACCTGAAATTTTCAGTACAAATCAGAAAGTTGAAAAAAGATGGCAAGTGATTGTGTTATTTGTAGTAGTAGTGTTTTTGAACATACAGCAATGGCTTTGAGGTTAATAGTTTGGGGAGCGAATTTATTGTTGAGCAAAATAGTGTATGCAAGCTGAGGCACATAATGGCCAGCATAGCTCTCCCCAGTTATGTACAAATCATGAGTTTTGTACTGTGGAAACCTTTCTAGCCAATTGATGAGGAAAACATAGGCATCTTTAGCAGTAGATTTATCTCCTGCATCATCATAGTCTGAAGTGGTGTTTGAGTAGGAAAACCCCACTCCAGCTGGGGATTCCAAGAACAACACATTTGCCACTGCATAATGCACCATTATTGTGTGTTAAGTTATTCATCTCAAATCCATCACAAAGGTTTGAGTATACCAAAAACCAATTATTTTGATGACTGTCTCACCTTCATTCCAAGCATATTTGTTGCGATAGAGCGTTTTTCCATCAGAGTTTATTCTGAAAGGTCCCAATTCCTCAAATGCTCCATACCCCAATGAGGAACAACCGGGTCCTGTGAGATTCTCACGTTATCTAACTCATAATGTTCTAGCCTATGTAAAAATGATGTCCGCAAAGTTTAGAGGATGGTGATAATAAACTCAGAAACTAATTATCTTACATATAAGGTTGTGAAGATAAGGCCATTTTTCTATTAACTTATATAGTTGACATCCTAAAACTAAACAAATTATCACTATTTCTTTTTTGCTTTAAAAAATTACCAAACACAAGTAAAAGAGTGAAAAGAGAAAATACAGAGAAAAAGGAGCATAAGCTATATCAACATGCATGAAGGAATTTGAGTTATTTATTATTCTTACCTCCATTTAACCACAATACTAAAGGTTTAGTTGAAGGGTTATATGGGGACTCCACAAAATAATAGAAAAGTGCTCTTCCAGCCTCTGGATCAACAGTGACATAGCCTGAATATTGATAAAAATTGACCCCATAGGGTTGGCCAGGCAATACAACAATCTTATCAGCTTGTTGAAGACCCTCTTGGGGTGCAACATAAGCAGAAGAATGAGTTTTCAATGCATCTTCCTCTGCCCAAGAAAGAGTCACAGGAGGCTTCTGTGAGCTCCTAGACAGAATCAACTCATCAAGTTTATCAGCCTGATTGGCTTTGCTATAAGGAAGAAGAACCAAGAAACTCAAATTGAGTAAACAAGCATAAAGAGAAAGCTTCTTCATCTTGTTCACAACAACCAAGTTACTTGGTTTCTGTATCCTAAGTTCCTATGTATTTATAGACCATAATGAGTGTCAAAAAATGCAGAACTGTTATCTTATTCTTGGAAGCATGTGAAAGAAAGAATAGAAAGATAACAACTATACTATTCTTGATCATGCATATAGATCAGCCGGCTGGTTTATTTAGTTACTAACTTTGTTACTAACTTTGACCATTTCTGTGTTACTTGTTCCTCTAACTTTTTCTTACATTCATCATGCATGTACTTGTACTTAAGTTTCATACTAATTCACATTCCTTTGAGTTAAGCTTCTGTGGTTGTTTCATGACTGCTTTTATGTGCATATCTTTAAAGCTTGACACGGCAATTGTCCAAAACATAGGACAGCGTGGTCGAAACTATATAATGTATAAATAATCTCAAAATAAGAAGATGAATTATGAATTTAAGAAAGATATGTATTCATCTTCTCAAAATATTTATGTTTTCTTTCTTATGTGTACTAAAAAAAGGTTTCAGCAAAAATGAAGCGAGTAAAAAACTTACTTTAACATATTTCTTAATATTTTGTCTTGTATTTAAGTTTAAATGTATTTTTCTTTCTCTTTATGGTGGAAATTAGTTATGAATTTAATTTAACTAAAAGGATATGATTTGTGATGTAACGTCCCATTTAATTATTAAGCGGAATTAAAAGAAACGTCACACAAAATAGTAATGTAGAGTAGTCCTGGGATCCTTAACACAACCCCTACAAACTGGGCACACCACGATGCCAACGGAATCTAGATAAAAGTCTAACAAAATGAGAGTAATAGTAAGGCATAGAGCAATACATGGGCAGTAGCCCTAAAGAAAACCCATGAGGAAAAGAAACATAAGGTCCAGCCCATATGGCTAAGCAGCGGAATCGCCATTTCCTTGCTGACCGCGCGAACCTCGCCCATCTACTCCCATCAATTAAATTGATGATCATTGCAAGAAAGAAAAGCCACATACAAAACAACCACACAACAAACATGGTAAGCTAGAGCCAACAACATTTACATCATACAGTCAAATATACTTTCACCATCCAATATCCATACAACAACCAAGCATGTTATGACTTTTCAATCAATACACTACGACTCGACTCGACTCATCCGGATACGTATAACCTGGTCGAATTCAGCGGATGCTTGCACTTGTGGTGGATACCTCTGCTCAACCCCGAACTGCTCACCCCCAAGCTATGTGTTACAAGTGTTACGATAAATCAATTTCCCTCACCACAAGGTTAGTCCTTAATGAATTTCAGGCCTCCTACTACTCTCACCATAGGAGTCAGTCCGCTCTAGGTGAGACTAACTGACTCCTTAGAGTGTCAGGATGCAACCTTACCTTGAATCCTTACCTAGTTATACAGATGGGGCACCACCATGGACACCCACTAACAGGGGCCATGG
>Ga0214542_1013133_pt1 | contig 10174 bp, 8 predicted proteins | sample CNSS1metaG_FD_160096 | JGI IMG/M metagenome (GOLD analysis project Ga0214542, IMG submission 160096) | Root nodule microbial communities from cowpea collected in UCLA plant growth center, Los Angeles, California, USA - CNSS1 | ecosystem: Host-associated > Plants > Roots > Nodule | place: USA...
AAGAGATGGAGTAAGGAGGAAGAGAAATAAACGGATATTCATAAATGATATATGATAACAATGGTCTCACCCTTCGTTCAGCACATTCCTTATATAAAGCAATTTGGTCTTGACAAAACGGTTCAATGTCATTGATTTGCAAGCCTGAAAAAGCTCATAAAACGTTCAGATAAAAAAAGGCTGGAATAGACAAACATCTAATATTAAAAACAATGATCTCGTTAACATATTGCACTATTGCTGAACCTTGTTGAAGTTAATCCTTTAACTTCTCCAATCTGGTCATACAAAAATAGTGTAACCACTCTTTTTACAAGTAAAGTCGGAAAAATCAAGTGACTCATGTCCCTACATAACCCTAATCCTAATTACAAACAAAGCAAAATAACTGCTTAATGCATGTCATTGCATCTACTTAGAATTATCAAATGAAAATAAACACGTAGATCCAAGGGCTTATTTTTCTTAAAAGTAAATCTTATGATACAATTTCCAGAATATAATATGTTACTATAATTAAACTAGAAAAAAAAAAACAAGTATATAAATAAATTAGTCTTATTTTCTTTTTGCGCCGCTAATTTCCTTACTTTTTATACACATTAATTATCAGGATTTTAGACGTTCTTCCTTCTCTATACAACTGTATTAGAATTCAGACAGAAGAATTCACTACATTTATTCACTTAAAGGAAAGGTTTATATATACATACTATACCGCAAGAAGAAAAACAGAAATACAACTAAAAACTATATAAAAAACAAACTAACAACCCAAAACAAATACCAAAGATGCCTAATAAATTGTTCCCTGATTTTATGCAAGCAAAGGAATTAAGGGAAAGAACAGTTGCACCTGCTTAATGAAAACGAGACTTACAGAGAAATAGATTCCTGAGAAGTCCATCACACAAATCAACACCTTGGAGTACATGGGAGGCTATTTCCGGTGGGACTACAGGCGATGGAGGACCAGTCATTAAATCATCACCAACCAAAATTGTTTCATCCATCGTTGGCTGCGAATCAACTGAACCCCACACACAAGTTTATCAGCATTATTCATCTTCCAAACATTTGAACCTTTTCATTTTTTATTTCAAGTTTTTTATTGTAAGGCATGTGATCTAAAGCAAAACAATTTAACATGCCAGTAAAGACAATATAGTCAGTATGCAAGAGATGACGTACCATCCATGGTTGCTTTCTGGTAATCCTTCCGCAAAGAAACCACAACAATTCTGTTTTTTTCTGTTCTTTTTCTTTTCTATAGCAGCTCACAAGACACGACAGCTGAAACAAAAATAAGCACGAATTACAATATAATAGTATAGTTCGTATTGCTATTGGTTGGATAGTGGTGATCGGTGAGCTAAGGCTGTACAAGGGAACGGTTGATGGGTTTCCTGTGGCCTTCACGATTGTTTTCCTTCGTAAGTGTGCCTATCTTTTTAAATTTAATTCACAAGCTAATGGAGCTAATGGAGGTGAATGCAGGAATAAGTGAGTGAAAAAGAAAGAAACAAACCAAGTAATGTGATTAATTTTTTTTTTTAAATATACCAAACTACTTGGCAAGTATTTCACCCTTACGGACTTTGTTTCAACATTTCTACAAACACCTTATGGGCACATATAACTTCTAATGATAATGACACAAAATTCTTAAGTGAGAAAAGTGAAATCGGAGCACGCACCGGAATCGGAGGAGAAGGCGATGCCACCGGCGAGTTGCAATCGCAGAAGAAGTTTGATGGCTGGCGTCAGCACAAGTCTTCCTGAATTGGGCTGGTGGAGGTCTGGAGAAGGGTTGAGCGAGCCTTGATAATTTTAAAATAATATTGTATGCAAAAATGAAATTAAGTTATTACTTAACAAATTTAATGAGATCAATACGTGTTTTTGAATTAAATAAATTTAGTAAATGTTCACATGTAGGTGTATTTATTTTTTATATTTTTTATAAGAGACAGAATTCAATTTAGAAAATAGTGATATAATGAATCTTATCTATCTTACGTAGGGATGTAATGAAAATGACTTGGGGGAAAAAAGCTTTTTAGGTTTAAAAAAAAAGACACATATAAATAATAAAAACAAGGGAAAAATATGTTTTTAGTTCCTTTAATTTCGGCTCATTTTGGAAATGGTCCCTGCTCGAAATTTGTTAACCGTTTGGTCCCTGCACTTTTTAAATGTCTGGTTTTCGTCCCTATTTTTGAACGGCATTAAAAACGTGTTGTCGTGGCAAACGACGTTCCACATCAGTGATAGATATTTTGACACCTGTGCAGAGATTTCAGTGACACGTGTCTTAGGAATATATATATATATATTCCTAATACACGTGCGTTTTACTTACTAAAACGTAAAAAAAAATATATATTCCTAATACACGTGTCACTGCAATCTCTGCACAGATGTCAAAATATCTATCACTGATGTGGAACGCCGTTTGCCACGACAGAACGTTTTTAACGCCGTCCAAAAATAGGGACGAAAACCATACATTTAAAAAGTGCAAAGACCAAACAATTAACAAGTTTCGAGCAGTGACCATTTCCAAAATCAGCCGAAACTATAGGGACTAAAAACATATTTTCCCTAAAAACAAAAGCCTGTTTCTGTTTTGTGTATCTCTCAATATATTAATCCCGTATTCCTTCCGTCTTTATTGTTTCTCTGCCAACCCTATAATATCAATCATTTAAAGACGAGATGAAACAATTTTCCTTCGACTATTCATTTTCTTTTTGACTTAAATTTTCTACTGTACAGAGAACTAAAATATCATATTTCACTACATACAACCCTAATAAATACATTAGTCAGCCAAATGAATCAAGAAATAGAATTATCTTACCCAAATGTTCCATTGAAGATGAATTGTGCATAAATAAAGTATCAAGAGTAAAATAAATATAATTGTACAAAATTAAACTTACAATACTAAACCTACAAAATTTAACAATACAAGTTCATACTTAAAAATATTAGTTAAAAGGCTAAGATTATAAAAAACATACAATATTATACACACTAATACATACACTATTATACTGCATAAAATATAAATAAAATAAACAATATATACTATTAAATACACTAATACTAATACAAATATATATACATATACAAAGATGAGAATTGGAGCCGGTGATAACAATTTGTTCGGTCTTCCTCTTCCACCTAGTGGCCTCTTTCTATGCATGTTTTACCCTAGATGCCAAGAAAAAGAATGATCCAAGAAGCTCAACATTACCAAACTGAACATAAAAAGTTCCTTGAGAAAGCCAAAGCAATGAATGATTTGGATCAGAGATGCTTTAAGGAGGTACCAACTCAGAGCTTTCCAAATTAGAAATGTATGCCGACTGTGTTTTGTATGTGACAAACGCATACTCTCATTATGGATCTTAATACAAAATTAGACCATCCTACCACTGATAAATGTCATATATTGTAAAAGTTAATTTGTTTCACAAATCGTGTATTAATAACGAAGTCTTTGAATTTATTCGATAATGCTTTGTAAAACATTATATTATTTCTGAGGCAAAAAGATCACACACACTGCCAGAATCAGTTTAAACAGAGCCAAGTGTGACACCAAAGTTTCCATACTTCGACATAGCCAATGCGTGAAAAGAGTTTGCATAAATCTGACAAAATATATTAGAGAATTCATTACTTTCTCTTTTCATGTATATTGTTTTTTTACCAGTCGGAGTAATCCATAAAAGTATTACATACAGATCTTCAACTGTCAAAAAATTGGGCTTTGAACACTTTCCTCTGTCGCCAACCCCTTTTCATGCTCTTGTACCATGTAAAATAAACACAGCATTTCACCAGCTTGATAACCCAACATGACTCATGCACGCCTGTATTCATCTCCACAATCACCAATCACTTTTAGTAGATCCTTTCCTTTCGCCGTGGCTTCTCTTATGCTGCTCACATCGTCCTCATCAAGAGCAAGAGAAAATATAGCATTGGCGTCTTGAATATGTTCTGACAAGCCAAGTCTCACACCAATCATTGATCCTGCTACACCAGGCTGCATGTTTGACAAGAGGCAGAATGAAAGGGATATATATCATAGCTCATCCAATGTAACATGAGAATCAGACTTTATAGTAATAAGCACATCAAATTCACCTGATCTAATATATACTTCACAGCAACCGTTGCAATTGAAACACCATGTTTAGTAGCTACTTGTTTCAGAGTCCTAAGCAATCCCTGGAACAAATTCCATCCTCCCCAAGCATCTACCATCTGTCAACAGATTCAAAGTATAGAAAAATATATGAATATAACTAAGTTATGTGGACAAAAATCAAAATCATCAACTTCAATTGTTTGTCACTAATAACCCTTTGCCAGACCATCTACCTAAAAAACTTATCTTAGTTTTACAAGGTCGCATATTTACATGTGACAGAACCTTTTAAAGAGGACAAAAGATGCTAAATATTTCTTAAACTACCCACAAATAACGAAAGGTGGTCATGAAATCGTACCCTTTTGTACTTTTGGAGGGAGGGAGTGTTTATTGCAGGACCAGCAAAAGGAATAGCTATGTTGGTGTCAAGGAACTTCTCAGACAATAGACCACCCATTACCGTTCCATACCTGCATCAGAAATTGATCTACTAAGTGGAAATTCTTTTAGATAACTTGTACTAAACTTTCATCTAGTATTTGGAAGAACTATTTTCTATGCTGAAAATTCTTTATCTTCTAAGAAAGAGAGAGACGTTATAAGTTTGACTCCTGTATGCCGACAAAGCTCTGCCATTCTTTGTTGAGGACGCATATCGACGAGTGAGTGTTGCACCTGTGACATCGAAGATACCACTAAGGTTCCCGAGGTATAAAGAATTATTAAAAAACTCAAAAAAATTAAAGCAAGTGGATTTACCTGATTGCTTACAACAGGAATCTCATTTTCAAGAATAATTTGTAACCTCTCTGTATCAAAATTTGTCAGAGCCACAGTCTTGATTTTACCTGTATCAAATTTTAAATTTTAACTTAACGTAGTTTGATCAAAGCAAGAAATGTGAACTTATATATGAATTCGTAACCGTTAATCAGAAACAAAACTAACCTTCTTCTTTCAAGTCTGTAAGGTGTTTTAGCGCATCCAAGTAGCCTGGATTTGAATAATCCCACCTAAATCCATTAGAGATGGAGGTGAATTGTCATAAGAATCCTGAACTTCAGATAGCTATAACTATTTATAGAAGTAGTTTGGCTAGATAATGGGAATCCAGTACTCATTTATTCACTATTTCAGTACAGAAGAAAAAATGTATGATCTTATGGTCATGGATGATGGTAATGGTTATGATTTTCCCTAAAAGTTTCAAGAATTGCAAAATTTGGATAAATAAGTATGCTGCTTGAACCATGATAGTTTTTAGATCAAATAAACACAATACAGAGGGATTAACTACCAATGGAACTGAAGCATGTCCAAGGATTCTACATCCATCCTCTTCCTTGAAACATTGATGCTGTCTTTTACAAAACTAGCAGTCATCTTAACTGGCGGAGGCACCCACTTAGTGAGACTGCACCAGATGATACAATGGATAATAAGAAAATACTTTCCTTTATACTTTCAATAACAATTTAGAAATATATGGTAGGACTCTTACCAGCCAAATACTATAAAAGTAGCTGCATCTTCTTCAAATCTTCAAATAGAAGAAAAATTATAAAAGAATAGGAAGTTACTTGATCAACTCACCCTCTGACCTGTTCCAATAATTCTGGAGGACGCTCACGACGAACTCGGTTGATGAAAATCCCATATAGATCTTCAGCAGGTCCATCTGCAAAGCCCGAAGAACACAACAATGAGAACAATCCTCAAAAGGCATAACCTCTAAGAAGACTTGCAAAAAGCTCATGTTGGGAAGAATCCACATCTGAAGCATCCAACAATCACATAACACTCAAATTTGAACACATCAAATCTACTATCACCTTCTATTCCTCTAACGAATAACTTCAGCGTGTAGTCAAGAAATTTCCTCAAAGGGGTACATTATTTTAAACAGAAAGCAAGTAGAAGCAGTTAATTAAGTTGCATACATATATCAGCCATATCAAAAGTGGTGAGTCCAGCATCAGCATATTTAAGCATAGCATCAACAGCATCATTCCTATCAATTCTGCCCCACCCACCACTGGTTTGCCACATCCCATTCACAACCCGACATATATCCAAAGAATCATTGCCATTCTTCACGACAATGCTTCGATTATCCTGTGTGTACACACATTGGAATGGCCTCAGATGCCTATATTTTGGTGTTACTACTATTCCTCTCCTAGTTGGTGCTCCATTTGGACTGAAAGTGAATTTGCCCAAAGAATGCCGCAATAACTCTGACATTTCCAAATTGCTCAAGAACCTATAGTGACTGTAGGAAATACACGAAATAAGACAGCTCCTTTTAGCAAATTTACGTGTTGCTCTAACAAGAGAAAGAATAGAGTCATGGTCACAGTGCAGCGTCGTCACTGCTTTATCCTATATCAGCACTCTGTTGCTCTCCACCATTCGTTTTTATCATTTTATTGGTATAAATAATTTTTTTAAGGGAACGGATATTTGTAATTGAGTTTCGATATAAAACTTTTGTTTTATTAAATATCTAAAATTTTGTTATTTTTGGCCAAGGTTCTTCCTATTTAAAATTTATGTATTGTTTTCAATTGTTGTTTTGCACGGTGAAGTGGACGTGTTTATGTATGGTTAGTTCATTCGCGTTTAATTTTGAAAAAAACAAAGGGCAATGTCGTGGATTGCTTCGGTCCACGTCAAACGACATCGTTTCAGCCTAACGTCAACAATTCACGACAGTGTTTATAAACCTTATTAAATACTTTGTTTTAAAAATAAATACAATTTGCTAAAAATATAAATAATTATTAATTGGGAATCACAAATTAAGAATAATTATAAATCAAATGTTAAATAATCCTTTAATTTAATAAACAAAGAAAAATTAATATTTTTATATTTCGAATTTAAAAAACAAAACTTATGCCAACCATGTATTTGACATGTAAAATAAAATAAAAAATAAAAACAAAAGCACAGGATCTAACCAATCTGAAAGAAATACAAAAGAAACTACCTAAAAACTATATTTAATATCTCTACAATATAAAACACTTATTACACTTTCATTTAATTGTTTTATAAAGTGTATTGGAAAATTAATAAAATTAATAATATTTTTCAATAATAATAAACTCTTAACATAAAAGAAAATTCAATATTACATCTATATGTATAATAATAAGAGATAATAAGAGTACAGAAAAACTAAGCTTATTTTTAATCATGGAAAACATTTTCTGTTATAAAATATATTTAATGTTTTTTAATACCGTGTATAAAGAAGTCTGGTAAAAAAAAAAATGTGAACTTCGAATTAGGTATGTATAGTTGAAAATATCAAAGAAAATGAATATTACTAGGCGTCCAAGTAATTTCTAATCTATGAGAAAACTAACAAGCACCAATATCACAGCCAAGAGGAAATGTCCACATCAGCACAGAGTAGCAGCGAGTAGAAAGATTGTAAACCTACAGTGATCGGCCATGTCGAAGGTAGATAAGCCAGCATCGGCGTAACGAAGCATGGCCTCTACGGCGTCGTCTCTGTCGATTCGACCCCAACCTCCACTGGTCTGCCACATCCCATTCAGCACTCGGCATATCTCCAGTGAATCGCTCCGGTTACTCACTGTTACTCGCCGATTCTCATTTGTGGCTGTGCTCACGTCAGCGCACCGAACAGAGTTTGTGCCGCTCCCTCGCCGCCGCCGTGAGTCTCTGGTGGCAGAGTTTAAGCGCGTGGCAGTGGAGAATAGGCGGTGGTGGTGGCTTAATATTGCTGTCATTTCTGGTGGATTGAATTTGACACAGAAGACACAGGTAAGGATAACGAGAAGTATACTCAACGATTCAGAATGGATGGTTTGGTTCCTTCACCCATTTTTTCAAATGGGCCCAGATCCACAAGCCCATACATATTCTCAGACGAGTCCTTTTTTTTTTATTTTTACAAAACCTATGTCATAAATTATTTTCATCTTCATATAAATTAGAATAATTATTTTATTTAATATATATCTATGATCGATAATTTATGTCTATCATTATATAATAATTAATAGAGAAAAAATATATTTTATAACAGTTTTCTAATATACCTATTTTATACCCACCGTTTACGTTTTCAACGGAACTCATTTTACATTTTATTATTTATAAAAAATGCTTACACTAATTACTAATTATATTCAAAGAAATAAAAAATATTTGTTTCAATAATTAACTTCTTATAACTTCAATGAATAGTTTTTTAATTGTATTTTTTTATTATAAGAAAGAGATACTATGCACTTATGTCTCACTAGCTTTTATATAACAAAAAGTACCATTTTTTTAGTGCCATTTTTCTAATTTTATCATTCATCACATTAAAAAAATGTTATTATTTAATAAAATACATAATTATATAATTTCTACATAAAAGAAAATGCTAACTCTTTAATAAAAAATAATCACGTAATATTTCATTATTTTTTTTTTTCAAAATTGTTTATTTTATACATTTTAAAAATTATATTATTTAAGTAGAAATACAAAAGTGTTTCTACTTGTAAATAGAAGTTTTGTTTTTAATAATTGTGTCTTTATAATTATTTTAATTAATTATAATAAGATTGTCTACAATGAAAACTATTAGTATCATTCAGAAAGTTGATAAAAAACACACAATACAACAAAAGTATCATAAATGTACACAGTGTTAATTAAAATAAGAACATGATATAAACTCTACTTTGGTGATTGAGAAGTAGAGGCTGGTGATTGAGATTTCTCAAGTCTGATAATCCTTTGCTCCATCTGTGAATTAAACAACAAAGTAATTAAACATAATAAAGTGTGAAAAATGAACAAAAACTAAATTATCTAGAAAGAAAGATATTATATATACTTGAGCAAAGGAAGTCAACTTTTTCTTGGTACTGCTAAACTCCTTTCTTAATAACGTCAAACTTCGACCAAAACTGAACACCAGAATTTATACACAAAAATTAGTATCAAATTTAATAGTGAAATGAAATGTTATATCAAAATTATAGACTTTCAAAATCTAAGAATGATAAAAATTAGAAAGAAAAAAAAATAACACATTATAATAACATGTTGTGTAACTTGTTTATCTGTAGTACTATCCTACCAGAAACTAATTCATATCCCTTCTCTTCTTTTCTATATGTTCCCTCTGCTGTAACATTGATTTCTCTTTCTCTTATATGCAACTAAAGGGTTAACTATTGCATGTTCCAGTAGCACTTTGCTTCTAGCATAATCTTTGATATAAGATTGAACATGTATGCACATATTTGTATCCTAAGTCTTATTCAATAATTTCCTATAAAAATGTTTTAATAGATAGAAGAGTGTATTGTATAAATGATTGAAATACAAAATAAAGAATGAGAAAGGAAAAAAATTACTTTTCTTGGTTGTTGTCGTCACAAGCTTTGATGACATCATAGCATGCAGCCTTCACAAGCTCTGCACCAATTCTGCAACATCAATTACAAAAAAATATAAGTTTCACCAGTGCAGTAAGGGCTTTTGGCCCCGGTTGTTTTTGTTATTCTGCCTCGGTTTTAGAACCGAGGCATATTGGGGTGAGGTAAAAAGGAGATGACTTTTGGCCTCGGGTGTTAACCGAAGCCATAGATTCACAAAATTGGCAGCGCATTTGGCCTCGGTTATGGTAAGAACCGAGGCCATAGGGAACAATTTTTTTAAATTGCACTGCATTTTTTATCATCACTGTCCGCACACAGCAACATATTTCCCAATCACACATTCAAATCAGAAACAGAGGCAACCCTTTAAGCAATTTTTTTCTAAGCAATTTTTTTCTTCCGCAGCCATTGTGCCCTCTGAACCTATTTCCTCTCTGATAGTCCCCGCATTCACCAAACATTTTTTGCTCTCTGACAGTCCCCGCATTATCCAAACATTTTTTGCTCACTAGCAGCCGCTGCAACATCCTTCGAGCATTTTTTCCTCTCTTTCGCGTCGCTGATAGTGCTGGTAGTGAAGTGGCCCAGT
>Ga0214542_1013135_pt1 | contig 10173 bp, 9 predicted proteins | sample CNSS1metaG_FD_160096 | JGI IMG/M metagenome (GOLD analysis project Ga0214542, IMG submission 160096) | Root nodule microbial communities from cowpea collected in UCLA plant growth center, Los Angeles, California, USA - CNSS1 | ecosystem: Host-associated > Plants > Roots > Nodule | place: USA...
GATACCCGTTGGGCTTGGGTATGGGGATGGGGATGAATTTTTTATGCGGGGATGGGTATGGGATAGCGAAACCCGTCCCCGCCCCGCCCCGTTGCCATCCCTACGCCTAGGCGAGATGAGCGGAGGCTCGCTCAGGGCTTTCTGCGCGAGTTGTCGCTCAGGCGACCAAAACCTCATTTTGAGCGAGCAGATGTCTCGCTTAGGCGAAGGGGGTCTCGCCTAAGCAAGATTGCGCAAGGGCTACTGTTCTCCTTGTTGAGCTCTCGCCTAGGCGAAGGGGAGCTCACTTGAGCGAGAGTCCGTCTCGCTTGAGCGAGACCCTCCAGCCTGAGCAAAGAGCTGGGCGAGGATGCGTCCCGAGTTGATTTTCCCTCTGTGTTTGGATGTTTAGCTTGTGCTTGTTTGGGTTATTGAATGAGTACTCAATGGGAATGATTATGCATGATTTGGGAGAGGATTATATGTGGGGAATTGTGAGCTTGGCTTGATCTTGTATGAATTGTACATGAGGGGTTGGATGCATATATATATATATATATATATATATATATATATATATATATATATATGTATGTATATATATATATACATACATATATATATACATATATATATATATATAAATGTGTGGTCACGAATTTGGCATGAGCAACAATGGACCTGGATGGTTGGTAATCCGGTGGCATGGTATTGGTATGAGAGGAAGTACTTTATGCATGGTTGGGAATAACGAGTTGACATTGATTCAACCTGTGATAAATGAGGGTTGGTTATGGAAGTTGGTATGAGGATTTCTAAGCATGATATCTGTATTTATTGCCTGGTTGTTTGTATATATATTTGGTATGAAGTCAGTACGTAATTCCTTGAAGTCTCTAGGTGAGACTTTAGGGTCGTGCTTCAGTGGTCGGGACGTAATCCCATGGCCCCTATTAGTGGGTGTCCATGGTGGTGCCCATGGTGGTGCCCTATCTATATAACTTGGTAAGGATTCAAGGTAAGGATCGCATCTTGACACTCTAAGGAGTCAGTTAGTCTCACTTAGAGCGGACTGACTCCTGTGGTGAGAGTAGTAGGAGGCCTGAAATTTATTAAGGGCTAACCTTGTGGTGAGGGAAATTGATTCATTGTAACACTTGTAACACATAGCTCGGGGGTGAGCAGAGGTATCCACCACAAGTGCAAGCATCCGCTTAATCCGACTACGTTATATGTATCCGGATGAGTCGAGTCTTACTGTATTGTTTGGAAGGTCTTAACATGCTTGTGTGATGTAAGTGAAATGGACCGTGAATATGTATCTGATTACTTTGATGAACTGGTTTTGGCTCTAGCTTACCTTTTGCTTGTTTATTTGCTCTGTATGTTGTTCTTCTACTCTTGCGATGATCATCAATTTATTGATGGAAGCAGATGCGAGAGGCATCGTTGTCAGCAGAGGAGAGATGACCCCGCTGCATAATCTTTTTGGGCTGAACTTCATGTTTCTTTTGGATTCTGTTAGGGCTAGGGCCGATGTATTGCTTGACTCCTTAATACTCTATTTCTTCATGTTAGACTTTTATCTAGTTTTCTTTGGCATCGTGGTGTGCCTAGAATTGTAGGGGTTGTGTCTCAGACCCCAGGGCTGCGCTATTGTACTGTGTGTGACATTTCTTTTAATTTCGCTTAATAATTCACTACAAGAAAAATCATTATTACCGACGGTCAAAATCCGTCGGTAATGACCAAAATTCGTCGCTAAATCAACATCATCGACGGTCAAAAATCCGTCAGTAAAATGCTTGTCTGTAAAATTTTACCGACAGAAATCGTGTTTCGTCGGTAATTATCGATGGAAAAATCCGTCGATAAATCTGTCGGTAATTATCGACAAAAAAATCCTCGGTAAATCCGTCGATAATTACCGACAGAAAAATCCATCATTAATTACAGACCAAAATATCCGTCGATAATTACAAAAAATCCGTCGGTAAATTTGTTACACTATTCATCTTCTTCCTCCTCCCTCTTTCAATTTTTTTTTCGTTTTTTTTTCGTGGTCACCGTCCCCGTCGCCGTCAATATCGCCGTCGCCATTGCCACCATCGTCGCCGCCACCGTCGCCGCCGCCGCCGTCACCGTCGCCGCCGCCGCCGTCGTCTTCTTCTTCCTCTTTCTTCTTCTTCTTCTCCTTCTTCTCCTTCATCTTCTCCTTCTTCCTCTTCTTCTTCTCCTTCTTCCTCCTCCTCTTCTTCTTCTTCTTCTTCTCCTTTTCTTCTCTTTCTCCTTCTTTTTCTTCTTCTTCTCCTTCTCTTCTTCTTCTTCTCTTCTTCTTCTTCTTCTTCTCCTTCTTTTTCTTCTTTTCTTCTTCTCCTCGTCTTCTTATAAGGTGAGATTTGGGCGGAAAAATTCCCGCTTCTTTTACCGACGGATAAATTCGTCAGTAGTTTCGTCGATAAAAAAAATTAAATTATCGACGGATTTTACCGACGGATTTTGAGTTATGTAAGTATCGATGAATTTACCGATGGAAAAATCCGTTGGTAATTCAAATTTGGGCGAGAAATTTCCCTCTTCTTTTATCGATGGATTTTTTCATCGGTAAATTCGTCGGTAATTCAAATTTGGGCAGGAAATTTTCCGCTTCTTTTACCGACGAAAAAATCCGTCGGTAATTTTGTCGGTAAAAAAATTTTGAATTATCGACGGATTTTACCGACAGATTTTTCTGTCGATAAATGAAAATTTTTTTACCGACGGATTTTTCCGTCGGTAATTAAAATTTGAGAATCCATCGGTAAAATTCGTCGGTAATTCAAATTTATCGACAGAAGTATATCCATCGGTAAAATTCTGTCGATAATTTTAATTTTTTTTTAATGATTAAATGGGATGTTACACTTTTTTTTCCCCATTTTTTTTGCTGAAAATATGAAAACGAAAAATATATTTTCTATTTTTTAATTTTAGAAAAAGTTTACCAGGAAAAAATGTCTTTTGAATGATTTTGTTGTCAATATTACTTCTTTAGAAGAATAACAATCTACCCTGTTTGAGTTCTATGTTGGTTTATCAAATCGTTTAATCTGATCATTCAAACTTTTTAGTATAAAAAATTATATATAAACACAAACATCCTAAGGAATATTTTACAATTTGCAAGATTCATCTTCAGGAATTTGCATGTAAAAGAAGTTTCTTTTGTGCTAAACATTTTGTTAATTGTTTCAAAACAATTATTTTGTGTATTTCTATTAGGAAAATCATTATACTGTATGAACATTAAAAAACAAGGTAGATTATTCATAATACAAAAAAACACCAGGTGACAATGGAATTTATTGCTATTACTCTTAAAAAAGGAAGTTTCCTATTTTTTTCCAAGTGAACACTGTAATATTTTAAAACAGTTAATAGTGTTGTTAAACAATGAAAAAGTTAAGGCAAAAAGTAGTGTTTTTTTTTTAAACAAAAGAAAGTTAGGGTGAAGATAAACATAACAGGAAGAGGTTATGTTTGTTTTGTTTATCTTCACCAAACATGTTTAGAGTAATTTATTGAAAAAGAAAAAGAAAAAATGAGAATAAGGAGAATATTCGAATAGCTATATGGTAAAAAGACCCTAATTCGGTGGGCTTGGTTGGTCAGTTCTTGTTGGATAGAGTAGTCATTTGTTTTGAAGAATCAGAGAAAAAAAAAACGAGTTTGGTAGGTGCACTTAAAAGGGTACCCTACCCATCACCCAACTTTCACCACTCAACAACTGCACCAAACCACAATAGTTACACTCACACAGTAGTAGCTTAGAACAACGACAACGTCGGAGTGTGTTTCTTTCGTACGTTTTTTTGTTCTCTCTGTTGAGGCATCAAAGGGGTTGAATCCATGGATTCTGATTATGGTATTCCCAGGGAGCTTTCAGATCTTCAAAAGATTCGGTCTTTGTACCAGCCGGAGCTTCCCCCTTGCCTGCAGGTGCTGGCTGGTTTCAGATCTTGTGGGTTTCAGGGGTTGTGGGAGCAGTGGGGTTTTCAAAGTTTTGATTTTTATTTTTCATTTGGGTGATGACCCTTTTGGCTTTTTTGTTCAGGGAACCACTGTGAGGGTTGAATTTGGTGATGCTACCACCACTGCTGACCCCACTGACGCCCCCACCATCGCCAGGGCTTTTCCTCACACCTACGGACACCCTTTGGCTCACTTTCTCAGGGCCACTGCCAAAGTCCCTGATGCTCAGATCATAACCGAGTTCCCTCCTATTAGGTCTGTGTCTGCTTATCATGTTCGTGTTTCCTGGGCATTGTTATGAATCTGTTTTGATATGAATTTCATAATACTGATTGGGTTGTTGTAGAGTGGGAGTTGTCTTTTGTGGGAGACAATCTCCTGGAGGACACAATGTTATCTGGGGTCTCCACAATGCTCTCAAAATTCATAATTCCAACAGTGTTTTGCTTGGATTTCTTGGTAATTGAATTTATTTGCTCGATGGATCTTCAGCTTTTCTTTTTGTAAACAATGTTGTAATTGGGCGTCTTTACTGTCTTTAGTTTACTTTGAATATTCGTATATCTCATGCTATGTATTACACACAATAAAAGTGTTTACTTAACCATGAAATACTGTTGTTTGTTTGACAAATGAATAACCAGGTCTGCATTTCCTTGTTTCTTCCAACTGCAGGTGGTTCAGAAGGTCTGTTTGCCCAGAAAACTCTCGAGATAACCGACAGTGTTCTTTCCACATACAAAAATCAAGGTTGGTTGTGGCAGGCGAAGTTTTTTGATGATGGTCATCAGTTAATCAATTGGGTTATTAGCTCCTTATTGGTCAATTGTGGCAAGTGATAATAGCCATTAGTTTATCATTTGTGTTATTAACTCCTTGCTGTCATATTATGGTTGTTGTTTCACAGGTGGTTATGATTTACTTGGCCGGACAAAAGATCAAATTAGGACCACCGAGCAGGTTAATGCTGCGCTTGCAACATGCAACAATTTGAAACTGGACGGCCTTGTCATCATCGGAGGTATGCCTAAGCGTCTTGAACCTTCATGTATCATTTATTATCATTACATCCTCAAAAGAGGTTTCTAAATGCTGAAATGCATTATCTTTCAGGGGTGACTTCAAACACGGATGCTGCACAACTTGCAGAAACTTTTGCTGTAGCCAACTGCCCCACTAAGGTATTTTTATTCGTTGTTTTGAATTTTGTTCATTTTCTGTTAGAGTGGTCTTTACTGAAGCTTTATATTTGGTATCGCTTTTTTGTATTCATAATTAATTAATTTTAATTTGTTTAAGTTTTAGCTGTTCTTTACATCACACTTAATTTCATATAAATTTCCAATTTATGGATTAGTTCGATTCTGCAGGTGGTTGGTGTACCTGTGACTCTTAATGGAGATCTTAAAAACCAGTTTGTGGAAACCAATGTTGGTTTTGATACAATTTGTAAGGTATTTTTCTTGTGATTAAGACATTTATTCATAATATAAATATTATTTTTTTTGTTAACATATGGTAGATCACAGTATATTTACTATTCTAAATACTTTGTATGGAAAACATGATTTTATGTAACTGGTAATCTTGACACTGTATACCATCTACCATAAAATTTGATAATGGCTTAATTATTTTCATCATGACACGGCCATGTGTGAGAATTTTTCCCCTCTCTTCAGGGCATTTTGTTTGATAAAATGATTGCACATGCTATGAAATAAGGAGCAATTGAAGTACCAGTAAAATTTTACTTTCTGTTTACTCAGGTCAATTCTCAGCTCATCAGCAATGTCTGCACTGATGCACTGTCTGCAGAGAAGGTAATGAGTCTAATGTATCTTGCATGATTTTCTTTGATATCATTGTGTGTACGCGTGTGTATAAATTTGTAAAAGGGTAGGCATTGCTACTTTCATTAGTTTTCTTTTCATTACTTTCTTTCGTTTTCCAGTATTATTATTTTATCCGTCTTATGGGGCGCAAGGCATCACACGTTGCTTTGGAATGCACTCTCCAGTCCCATCCAAACATGGTGTGTATTATTGTCTCACATCATTTATGCTTATTTTGTTATGGTTCCATGCTTACATTTATCTTTAATACGTTTTATGCAGGTAATTCTTGGTGAGGAGGTTGCTGCATCAAAGCTGACCCTTTTTGAAATAACAAAACAGATTACTGATGCAGTTCAGACTAGGGCAGAGCAAGGTTTGAACAATCTGAATTGCCTCTTTATATATATGTGTGTATTGAGATCTAATGTCACATTCCTCTGTTTTTCTCAGACAAATACCATGGAGTAATCCTCCTTCCAGAAGGGCTGATAGAGAGCATTCCTGAAGTGTATGCACTCTTGAAGGTATAAACTCCTCTTTCTCGATGGTCAAAGTATACATTGTAGACTGTTGAAGCATCATAAACTGATAGTTTCTCTCATTGTGTTTATATATTAGTTTTGCAATTTTCGTCTCTTGTGGGAGAGATTAACCTTAATCTAATCTGTTCCTTCCAATACCTTTTTGTACCTCAGGAAATTCATGGATTACTCAGACAAGGTGTTGCTGTTGACAAGATATCTTCTCAGCTTTCACCATGGGCATCTGCTCTATTTGAATTTTTGCCTCCCTTTATTAGGAGACAGGTAAACTCATCTACCATGCTGAACACGAGCTGGTATTTTGTCAATTTAGTTCTAAAGTCTATGATAGAAAATCTGACTATGATCTTCAATACTGCAGTTGCTCCTTTACCCTGAATCCGATGACTCAGCACAGTTATCACAGGTAATAATCACAAGAAGATACTTTGCTTGTATGAATTGATAGAGAATTTCAGATTCCTTCATTCATGTCTCTGTTCTTCCTTTGTAATGATTTGCAGATTGAAACTGAGAAATTACTAGCATATCTTGTGGAAGCAGAGATAAACAAGCGCCTGGTATGGTCACTCAATCTCTGTTCCATTCGTTCCCCAATACTCCTTCCTTTTACTTGACTCTCCATCATCTTTGTACTTCTAATGATTATTAACATGAGTTTATTTGTTTGTGATCTCTGCGATGCATATTTTGATTTAGATAGGCAACCCTGTCTGTCGTGCACATGCTTTGTCACAGTTTACCATGGAACTCTTTTTATTCCTTTTCTATTCCTTGTGATTTATAAAGTAAGAACATTTTCTGTTTGAATATCATCATGAAGGGTCAACTATGTCAGTTATGAATGATATAATCTTGAGCCATACTTTATATGATGACTATCTTGATTAATTTCATTTTGTTGATGGTTTGAAAAACATTGTAGAGCTGTCTTTGCTTTTAGTGACTTAAAGGTAAATTTTCCACGGCTGTGTTGACATTTAAAATATTTTCTTGTTCCTTTTGACAGAAAGAAGGCACATACAAGGGAAAGAAGTTCAATGCCATCTGCCACTTTTTTGGTTACCAAGCTCGTGGATCGCTACCATCAAAATTTGACTGTGATTATGCATATGTATGTTGATTCAGTAATCTCCCTTTGTTTATTAGCTCTTGTAGTCAATATCATCTGAAAGTGTTTCCCATTCAAACTTTTGTTATTAACCTTTGATATCATTGCAGGTCCTTGGACACATCTGCTACCATATACTGGCCGCAGGTCTTAATGGATACATGGCAACTGTAACCAACCTGAAGAATCCTGTAAACAAGTGGCGATGTGGGGCTGCTCCAATCGCAGTATGTCATTATTATCATTATTTTTCTTGTATTATTTACTTTATGTTTATTTATGATGATGGCTTTGTGTCATATCTCAATGCTTTCCATGGTAGAGACTCATGGATTTTGCCTCTGGTGAACTTTAGGCTATGATGACTGTGAAGCGATGGTCTCCAAATCCAGGAGCCACATCGATTGGAAAACCTGCTATTCATCCAGCTACCGTGGACTTGAGAGGCAAAGCTTATGAGTAAGTTTTCTTGTCATGTTGTGTGATGCATGTGTGCATATATACCTTTACATGGAATATAAGGCTTTTGCTAGAGATTTTATTTGAAAATCAGTAAGTTCACATACATGGATTAAACATGTACTTGATAATAGTAATCAGCTTGCTTGGTCTCATTTCTTTGTAGTGTTTCTATTGAGGGCATTTCTCTGATGCATGATTTTTTTTGGTTGCAGGCTGTTGAGACAAAAAGCAGCAAGCTTTCTCATGGATGATATTTACAGAAATCCAGGTCCACTTCAGTTTGATGGTCCTGGTGCAGATGCCAAAGTCATAACTCTCTCTGTTGAAGACCAGGACTACATGGGCCGCATTAAGAAGCTTCAGGAGTACCTTGAACAGGTCTTGCCTATAAAAAAACTTTCATTTTTACAGAACTAGAGCACAAGCCAAACTTTTGCAGAACCTTATATAGAGCTAGTTTTTACATTAACATTTTCTTTATGGTTATTGCTACCTTTTTATGGAGTTAGGACCTAGTTCTTGAGTACCAAGTTAACTCTTGATCTGCATGTTTTGTTGGTATGAGGCATAACATTGTCAAAGAGTTGTTTACTTTCTATGCTGCATCACTCTAAAAACTTAAACTATCAACCAGTCAGAAATCATCATATAGCATTATGGTAGTTATCATTGAAGGTAAAACTATTTTCTCATTCTGATGGAATTTGTCCTTAAAATTTCAGGTCCGAACCATTGTAAAACCAGGGTGCCCTCAGGAGGTTTTGAAGGCGGCGCTCAGCGTGATGGCGTCGGTGACTGAAGTTCTGGCAGCCATGTCAACCACTTCTACGAACAGTCTGGCAGCCCTTTGAGAGGAGCAGATGGAAGTTGTATTCTTTTCCAAAATTTTCAGGCCTAAGGTTTAGTTTCTTCATTTTGTAGCCATGGAAGTAGCTGATGATTGGAAATAAGTTAGATCTGACATGGTGCATGTCAAGGGTGAGATTATACTGTAGTCAAAGTTTTGGCTGTGTTCCCAAATATTTTTTTGTTTTTTCAAGACATGAGAGTTCATTCCATGTGAGACAATGTTTGATAATTTAGCTTGGTGCTTGAGATTGTTACTGTTTTGTTATCTTTGTTCTTCCTAGGACATTTCTCTTTTCATATTCTGATCTTATGTTTTTGTTCCAAACGTTTATATCCCAAAGTGAAATTCCAGCCCTTTAAATTCTAGCATTCAGAACTAGCACGTGATTTATTACATGTTGCTTTTAGAACTTTGCATCTGCGACCGAACACGTGGAAAATGCTCTGCTTTTCTATAGGAAAATGATACCATTGATGTTGACCATGTTTCCTAATAATTATGCAATATTCACCTTTCTATGATGCAAGAATAAGAAAATAATTCTTTTCATAAGTTTAAATTAATCTATATACTTGTTTAAATTAATTTATTTGAGATATTATGAGAGGGCTATTACATATTAGCTTTAACTAATATATAAATTAGTTTTTTTTTTTCTCTTTTAGTAAGAATTTACAGAAAAGTTTCTCTAGATAAATCTTAAGTCGTTATTGATTAAAGAAATCGATAAAAGATATTTCTCTTCCATCCATAATTAAATTAAGGTTAAAATACTTTCTTGGTCCATGTTTTTGTTGAAAAATTTTAAATAAGTCATAAGATTTTTTTTAGTTTCAATTAGGTCCATATTTTTGTAAATATGTAATAATTAGGCTCATTCCGTTAGTATGGTGTTAATGGTGTTAAAGATATGTCACGTGTCAACTTTTCATTTTTTTGAATTTTTGAAATTTTTTTTATTTTTTTTATTTTTTTTATTTTTTAATTTATTTTTAATTATTTTTAATTTTTTTAATTTTTTTTGAAAATTATTCATGTCATGTGTCACATCAATATTGTGCCACGTGTCAAGTCAGTAAGGTAACACGTGTCAAGTCATTGTTTGAATCTTAATTTGGTCTATATATTTGTTATTGTAATTATATTTCAGTCCATTTTTTTTTAATTTTCAATTTTATCCTCTCCAAATTGAGATCAAATTTAATTTTTATATAAATGTTATAATGATATTTTTATTAAACATTTTAATAATATAAGTTTATTTTATATTTTGTTTTAAAATTTTAAAATATTTATTTTAACTTGTTACAAAATTGTTTTAAATAATTTATATACAAATGTTAGAGTTGGTTTAAAATTAACAATTTTATAAATTTAAAT
>Ga0214542_1013139_pt1 | contig 10165 bp, 6 predicted proteins | sample CNSS1metaG_FD_160096 | JGI IMG/M metagenome (GOLD analysis project Ga0214542, IMG submission 160096) | Root nodule microbial communities from cowpea collected in UCLA plant growth center, Los Angeles, California, USA - CNSS1 | ecosystem: Host-associated > Plants > Roots > Nodule | place: USA...
ATATTTTGTTTATATATATATATATATATATATATATATATATATATATATATATATATATATTCATATTGGGGGTTGTAGTCATTAAGAGAATGTGGTTCTATATATGACATTAGTTTTAAAACCAATCACTAAATCATTCACTAATTTTGATCATAAATTCGGTCATTGATTTCAGTCACTAATTTCAGTCACTAATTTTGGTCAATCATTACGGTCACAAATTCGGTCATTGATTTCAGTAACAAATTTGGTCACATATTTGGACACTAATTTTGGTCACAGATTCAGTTACTAATTTCGTTCACTGATTTGGGTCACTGATTTGGTTATTGATTTCGATCACAAATTTAGTTACAAACTATGGATCAGTGGCAAACATATTAGTGACCAATTTTTTTAGTCACTAAATTGGTTATTGTTGCCATCAATGACCGATTTTAGTCGTTTAGTGACTGAATTTTTAGTCACTATTTGATGTTTTTCGTGTAATGGTAGTGATTTCAATTATAGTTTTGTATAGCCTTCAGGTGTACAAGTGGTTGGAGTATTTCACAGAATTTTAGGGTACATAATTTTGTCTTGATGAGCAATATCTTCATCGAAACAGTTGATTCTATAACATAGATTGAATAAAGTCCTTATCTTTCTCTAGCAAAATGATAGATTAAACCATCTAATGAACGAGAAAAGAAAAGCAACACAACATATTTATATTAATTCATCCAAACATATGGCCTACTTCTACTTCTACTTTAAGAAAACTTTTTAAGAGGTTACACTAATCAGCAAATGACTACGAACAAATACATAAACCACCATTGGTTACAAAGAGTACAAAAATTACTCCTAGTTATTTTGTCTCAATCTTTCCTTGAGATTGTGACCTTAAAACAAAGTACTAGAGAAACTATGCAATGGAGAATAATTTAAAGCTCACAGGAAAATGGAAAAAAGTGAAGAATGCAATGTTTATAGCTCTCTTACATTACAACAAAATATCTCATTAATGACAAATTTTAGTAACCAAAAGTTGTTAGCTATGATGACCAATTTAAATACCAATTTACAAAATATAAAATTATTGGTTACTAAAATCATCACTATTATGAATAAAAAATTATAATTGGTTGCTATATTGGTCACTAATTAATTAGAGACTAATTTAGAAACCAATTCCTTTGCTAGCAAAAACCTTCTTAGTTAATGTTTAGTGATAAGTTTTCTTTGATAGCTAAAAATTTAGTAGCTAAATCTTAGAAACCAATTATATTTTTTTATTCATAATAGTAAGTATATTAGTAACCAATAATTTTTTACTTACTAAATTGATATCTAAATTAGTCACTATAGTGACTAATAACTTTTGGTCACTAAAATTTGGTTGTTAATGAGACACTTTCTTGTAGTGTTAAAAAACTATAAAGGTATATGTAAACTTAGAAGTTTGTGAATGATTCTCGTGTCCTTTTCTGGAAACTCAGGTTTACTTATACAAGCATGTTGGCCAGAGCATTTTAGACTTCAAGAAAATCCATTGATATTGATCTTCGTCAATTGCATAAACTCATTGTTGCAATCCTTGATTGGTGAGATCAAATTGATTTCCAAATTAATTTGCTTACTTGTATTAAAGACGAAACACGAAGGTTAAACTTTTGTTGCTGCAAAGCTAAAGATTAAAACAATTTTGAATGTATGCAATAAAAACGTGACACAATAAAACTAATCAAATTATTACACGCCGTATAAAATGAATTTGGATTCTGTGCTAAGATTTTTTGTGTTGTTTCTCTATTGTACCTTTGTAATACACTGATTACCACTAATTTTAACGTTTTAAAATATATCTTCCATGTTCAATGTGAGTAATCAATTAAAGCATTTTTGAACGTATAAACTTACTACTTTTTTTGTTTGTTTTATTTTTAGAAAGATTTTTTTTATTGCAACTTAATTATGTATAAATTATTTTACCATTTGTGTCTGTATTCATCTATACTTGAAACTCTGGCTTTACTATATCTATCTGATAAAATTACAAATTTGATGAATAATTTTGTGCAAGACAATTCCCTTAATATTCCTTCTTCCATCTTACAAAGGTTACCTTTATTAGAAGAATATGTTTCCTTTAATCACATTAGTATATTAGAATACGCTTCTAGGTTTTTGGAATATTATTAATAATGGTGTATTTTCATGCAAATAACCTTTGTTGCATGTTCCCCCTCCTTTGACTCACTCTCAATTCTATTTTTGCTTGGAGAATATTACTACACAATAGGCTTCTAGAGATGATATTTTAAAAAATATTGGTTTAACAATAATAAGTCTGAGGAAAATTTCATCATCACTTTTTTGTTCTATTGCTCTTTGGTGGTTTAATTTAGGAAATGGTTTCAAAATATTTTCGTAATTGTCATATTTTCCTGGCTACCATAGATCGTTAATTATCTTTTCTTTACTTCTGTATTTGGGAAATAAAAAACTCTTTTTATGATTTCTATCCTTTCTCTTGGTCACTCATCTTTCACATTAAGGCTGAAATTCCTTTAACAGAAAGATTTATAATATATTTTGGTAAGGTTTCGTTCATGAATTTTGCATTTATATACTCTTTTCAATCTTATTATCTCTTCTACTCCTAAGATTATTAATATTTCCTTCTAACTATTATATTAAATTTAATCCTAATAGTGTTGATCATGAATGGCTCGTTATTGCTTGAAGGATTGTATTGTTAGAGATAGTAAATTCCTTCTGGTGGTAATTTAAGTGTGAATTTAAGTCATATTATATTGAGTAAAAATGATGAGAAAGTTGAGCACCATATAAAAATAAAGATCCATAAACTTATTATCTTAAGGTTTTAAAGTTTTGGGTCAAAGGTAGTGTTAATCCCACATTGAAAGCGGAGAAAAATAATAGGTTGAAGATTTTGTGGTTTGAATATGATTCTCAACTCACTTTATGTAGAAACAAAGAGATTTTGCCATGGTGGGATTGTGAACGATATGAACAAAATGTATTTATCTGTGTAAAAGTATAACTTTCCATACTTGCAGTGGAGATTAAGGACAGACTTGTAATCCGTAGTGATTTTTGAAGGATTAAAATAATATATATATATATATATATATAATTAAAATTAATTTTATAATGTATAATATTTAGGTTTAAATATATATGTTTTTAGTTTTAAACTTTGATCTATTTTAATATATGAAATTAAAATTCATTTCTCTCTGAATTTTAAAATTTAATGAATACATACTCTTTTAATCTAATTGTTAATTTATTTTAAGTCTCAAATTTTCAAATAATATTGAAACTTGTAAAATTATATAAATAATTTAAATATTATCCTAAAATAGAAAATGAATCCTAATTTTTATGAATATAACGAAAGACGAGAGGGTGCAAACTATCTTCCAGTCTCTTAAATTCTCATGTTTTAATACAAAGACAAATACGAAAGACAATCATGAAAGAGGATTAGCTTCCTTCTTCCTCAGGTAATAGAAATTACAGTCTTCCTCTAAATTTTGGATTGCTCGATTCCTTTTGGTGTTGTCCCATCATAATATGTTGTTTTTTAATTTTTAGATGTACTTTAGCACATGAGTTTTGATTTCTAGAAAAGTCCTGCAAAAGATAATGAGATAGAGAAGAGCAAATAATTCTTGGAAAACAAAAGAAAGGTGGGTGAAGCGACCGAATCTGCAAGGTTCACAGTTCACACAGAATAAAGAAAGTATTCCCAGCTGGATTTCAGAGTAAAGTTGCAGCAATCTGAGACTTAAACCCTTGAAATTAATCATGAGCTCCATTTAACATAAAATCATACATGCATGTCGGAAGTCTCAACCTGTTTCCTAGTCAACAAAATCTATAATCCTGATACACCTTAAAATAATGTCCTCAAAATATTTCGTCTAGAACACAGAATCTAACATGTATAAATTATTTGACATGCCAGCGAAAAGACCTAATGCATTTCACATGGTATTTATAAATTAGTGTGCCGCCTAATGTTCTGATACTGTTATAATCTCCAAAAGAATCCAATAAATTTGTTACAAACATCCGTCTGATTCGCATTGGTTATTTTGGTCGGTGTGGGGACCAGACATCACAGTTATTCTTTGGGTTTTGTTATCTCTCTTCCTTTCAGTTTCACTCAGGAATCCACGTACTGCCCATGCACTTTCATCCAAACCTTGGATTTGATGTTAGTGTTTCATAGATAATAACAAACTTTCTTCTCTTCAATAACCAATTTACACCCAATCATCCACCTACTTCATAACCCATATCAAACTTCAACAAAATTGAACTAAAGGGAAAATAAAAAGTAAAATAATAAATCTGAGGTATGTAAAAATTTTAATGTTAAAGTATTATGATACATTTATTATCATTCTTTTATATTACTTGTTTTTAGGTGATTTCTCTGTATTCATCTATCTGGGGTTATATATATATATATATATATATATATATATATATATATATATATATATATATATATATATATATATATAGATATATTTATATATATATATATATATTTAAATAAAATGTGAAAAATAGGAATGAGAGGAAAACAAGAAAATAAATCATACATGTGCGTACAACAATAGTGCAATCATCTCTGTGTTTTGATTTAGTTCCAATATAAAAAGAAAAATGTTATATATCAATATTTAGGAATGGATTATAATTATTATAATTTTTAACCTGTTAATATTTAAGAATTTATTATTTTTGTTATAATAGAATGAATCTTCAGGGGGATAAAAAATATATATATTATAGTACTATTATACGAGCAACCAAACTTTGTTGTGAGTGTCATTTATAGTCATAGTTTACAAAATAGTAATGTAAGCTACATATTTATTGTGTTATGTTCTATCAGCTATATACACTCATGCACTAGACTATGTTTAGTTAAACAAGTCAAATAGGGACTTCTTATTATACAATTACTTGCTTTAATAAGATAATTTTATTTTTTCCTACATATATGTCTATAATAAGTATAATTCTAGTGATATGATCATATCAACATGATGTAAATAAATCGTACATGAATCAAAGTCATTTTTTTAATTATAGTTTTTTTTTTAATTTATTTACTTTAATCTTATAGTTTGGTTCAAATTTCAGATTAAAATGTTTGAACTAAATTGAACTAACCCACTTGTTTTATTTTTAAAGTTAGTTACTAATTAATAAATATATGAGTTTCTCAAATTATTTTAAAGTTTGATTGTATTTTACTTACAATGTAAATGTAAATATAAATATATATATATATATATGTATATATATAACAAGTAAAAAAAAACACAACATTTACCACTATATGAAGTTTTTTCATTAAAAGAAAACTCATGAAAACAACTTAGAAGCTAATCTTATTATTGTCAACCAACTATGCTAGTTTGGGTTGCATATAGCGTCAACTATGTTGACAAGAATGTATAAGAAAAAAGAAATTGTAGAGATAATGTTGGCCAGCTGACGCTATGAGCAAAATATTTAGAGCTATAATGGACTAGTCGACGCTAAGAGAAAAAAAAAAGGCGATAAGAAAAAAATAATATTTTAAAACATTTGGAGAGAGAGTGGACTAGCCTATCCAAAGTGTAAAAAATATTTTAAAATATTTAGAGAAAGTGTTGGTTAGCTGACACTAATAACAAATAACATAACATACCAACTTGATTGTTTCTAATACCTGAATTTTACCTGCTTAAATCAAATGATGAGTACAATCCATATCATTCAATTGCAATCAACTAAGAATTAAATTATGTTCATGCTTGTCTAAGTCATAGTTAAGGTATCAAATTACAACATAAACATGTATATAAAAGCTAGTTCGTTGTGGATAGTGCATCAAAGTATAAAAAGTTACAAGTCATGATTTGAATACAATGTTCCAAAAGGATTTTTCTTTGAACTTTTCATTGTCCCAATAGTTGAGCAACTCATTCTAACCCTATTCACCTATCCTAATAGAATTGGTCGCCTTACTCATAGTTTTCGTGAGCATATTATAAAGGCACTTTCTTACTTTTGGTAGATAAACCTTTTGAATCTGCCACTCATGTCGAAGTGTCCAAGTAACACGAGACTGCAAAAATAGAGAAATAACATGTCGTAATTATGCAATAATTATATAATTGATGTAAAATATAGGATTATGTTACCTTAATGTATGACCACTATTTAAGTTGAACATCTTTAAGGGTCGCCTCATAATTATGGTATGGCCCCATAATCGAATTGTCATAGATGATCCTCATTTAACAAATAAGGTGGATCATCCAACTCAACTTTGTTCTTTATAAATCTTTGCGGAATTTTCATAAAAGGATGATCTTTTGGCAAAAGTGTTCTAGAACAATCTAACCAAGTAGTTTTACCCCCATGTCTTAATGTGAAAGCTTTCATGTCGTCCATACAATGGGGACAGGCTAACTTCCCTTTTGTCGTTCATCTAAAACGTGACATAAGTAGGAAAATCATTTATTGTCCACATCAAGCAAGCTCACATTACAAAGTTTTCTTTTGAGGAAATATCATATGTCATGACACATTCATTCCAGAGTCCTTTGAGATCATCAATGAACAATTATAAGTACACATTAATTTTTTTTGTTAGGTTTGTTGGACCAGGTATGACACAAGTTGGAAATAAGAAAAATTTAGTCATACACATATCAAGTGGTAGATTATAAGGAGCAACAAAAACATGCCAACAAGAATAAAGGGATGAACATAAGGAGGGAAACCATCTAAACATAAATTAAGACTTACATGTTGTGGGCTAGTAGCAAAGCGATACACATTGTCAAAGTGTTTCCATGCTTCTACATCATATGGATATTGCAACAATCCATTATGTCTTATAGTCTCATATTGTCATCTCAATTGTGAAGTATTTTCCATAAATGCATATTATCATTATAATCTTGAGATGATTGGCAAGTAGAACATTCTTCTAACCAGTATAGTTCAATGTCTTCTCAATGTCATCCTTATGAGGTAAATACCTAGGACCACCAGTGTAGGAAGGGCTTTTGGCAGCGGTTGTTTTTTATGTTCTACACCGGTTCCTGAACTGAAGCATATTGGGGCGAGGCCAAAAGGTGAAGGCTTTTGGCCTCGGGTGTGACCCGAAGCCATAAATCCACGTTTATGCTTTAGTTATCCTAGAAACCGAGGCCATATAGTCTCTAAATTTTTAGAGATTCACCACAACAAACCTCACCACCATTGCCTCACCGTGAATTCCACCGCAGCGAACCTCACCACTGTTCAAAACCCGAATCATGAGAGATCACTACGCTGCCTCCATCTTCAACGCAGGAGCGATCTAGATCGCGCCTGAACCACCTCTGCACCATGAATAGAAGAACGCAAGTCATCTGCCACCAACATGAAACCCCCCGCAGCACCTTCGAATTGCGGCAACAACCCCTGAATTGCGTAGGACCTCATTCTTCTCCACCACGAACATGAACTCGCTGGAACGAACCCACCTTCTTCCACCGTTGATGTATAGCCACAACGCCATAGGAAAGTGGCATGGAGCAATGACAACCTTCGTCGGAGCACAGTGGTGGCTGTGGTGGACGGTGGCGCAATGGTGCGACGAAGTGTGGTGGAGTTCGCGTAAAAGGAACATCAGCTTTGAGTTTGAGACGAAGATGAACAGTGTTGGGTTCGCGAATTTGGAACCCTAAATAAGGGATATGACCTCGGTTCAATTGTTTTCCACAACACATGTTTTCGTAGCTATTGGATGCATAACTGAAGTTTTGAACATTTGATCTATCTTCTCCATGATTAACTCAAGCATTGTAGTTTGGGATAAATCCAAATTGTAACAAACAAGCCCTCACATGTGGTGGTTTATGGATTTTCTGACATTAGCAATTGATACAAGGTAATCTTATCCCTTCATCTAAAATATAACTACTTTGCTCCATAAGACACAAACTCTTACATTCTAGTAATGAACTTTTGTCTAAGTCACCTTAACATTACCACTCAACTCATGCAATTTTTCAAGTCAATGAATTAATTCAATGTCGGTTATCAAATTAGTAGAGGATTGTGTTAGGAGGTATAGTCTAGTACCAAGGTTTGTGTTCGAAAACTATCATATTATACTTTGTGGCGATAAAATCCACTAGTGTAGATTCACGATTGCGCTTCGCGTTATATGCTTTGATTTCTGTGAAACCAAAGCATATAACGAGACAGTGACCATTTTGAAAATTTCACCAACTTTTTTGCCTTAGTTCACTGCATACCCGAAGTAAAATAGACTTTTTTTGCCTCGGTTAATAAATAATCGACACCAAATGTCCTTATATGCTTCGTTTATTTTAAATCGAAGCAAAAAACTTGTTGATTATTTTAAAATTGCCACTGGCAAAATTGTTTTTGGCCTCGGTTAAGAGGGAACTGGTGCCAAAAAGGGGTTTTTGTCTTGGTTAAAAATTGAATCGGGGCCATAAGTTTAATTTAGGCTTCAAAAATCGCAAACGCCACCGTGCTTCATCTTCCTCGTTCATTTTTCTCTAAAAACGGTGTTGAACCACTATGTTGTTCATGTTCCGGCGTGCGCCACCTTTACGTCTGTTCCAACACGCCACCTACCACTATTCCGACCACCTCTATTTCATTTGGTAGTTAGTTGAAAGATGCGATTCCTCCTCTTTTTCGTGTTTCATTTTTTTTTTTTGGGATGCAAGTGCCTTTTTTTCATGGTTAACGGCGGTGTTGCTGGTAACGCTTTTTATTGCAGGTAACAAAGCTCATGCTCTGGTTGGTTGATGGTGGACGCAGATGAAGCGTTGTGTGTCAAGGTTTGACGGCCCGCATTGGATAAGTCTGCCTAGGGTTTGAGGGGAAGAAGAGGACATATGGCTTCGGTTGTTAGCTGAACCGAAGTAGAATGTAGAGTTCCTTACTTCGGTTAGGAACCAGAACCAAAAGCTGACCCTTTTTTGCCTCGCTAGAATATACCACGGTTCTAGAACTGCGGTAGAAGGACAAAAATAATCGCTCCCAAAAGCCTTTCTTACACTAGTGATTTATGGTGAATTTTGAAACCACCATATGCATAAATTGTGACGGTTTAAACTGTCATAATATACAAAAATAACTGTCACAATTTACACAACTTTTTGTAGTGATTAGTTTTTTTTTTCTTTTGCTAAAGTCATGTCCAGTCCTCTGGATTTTCATCATTCATTCATTGTTTTAAATTTGTATTCATTTTAGTTGTTGTTTTAATAAAAGTCAAAACTTTTTAATCTCTTCCTAAAATTAAGAACTAGCAACAAATAGAAATATTTTCAGACAAAACATAGTTAAATCTCACGGGTTAAAACATCATAGAGTGGAGAATTACAAAAACTATCACTCACCCATAAAGAACACTATGATTTCAAAAGATTAAAAAAAATTTGTAATTCACTTGAATGTTCTTCATCTTTGACTTGATCTCATTATATAGATCGTAAAAAATGACCATTGAAGCTTTGTATTTATTAATCCTTGATCCTGCTTAATCTTTGAAAACATAAATATTTTCATCTTTATTGGCTTGTACTAGGGATGTCAACGGGGCGGGTAGGAGCGGGTAGTAGTTCCCCCGTACCCTACCCGTTGGAAAAATATTTGCCCCGTATCCGTACCCATATCCGTCGGGTATCCCTTATGCGGGTACCCGTCTATTTTTTTCATATCCGCGGGTATCCACAGGTATCCACGGGTATTTACAAAAATATTTTAAAAAATAAATATTTAACCATAATTAGTGCTTAGATCAACAAGTCTCCTTTCTCCGATTGATTCTTGAAAAACAAACAAATAAAAAATCACTACCAATTTATATTGTAGTTTATTTTTGAATAAAATATTAAAGAAATTACTAACTTCATCAATGTCCACCTCTTGCAACATTGTATAAAGTTTCATGTTGTCCAATTTTAATCTAGAAAAGCCTTAAAACATAAGAAGTTCAGTAAAAATTTCTAACAATCACTTAATTAAAATATCTAAGTAAAAGTGTTAATTTCATTACCTTTCATGTTGGTCCATAACCAGTCTTAGAGACACATCAATACCTCCA
>Ga0214542_1013140_pt1 | contig 10162 bp, 5 predicted proteins | sample CNSS1metaG_FD_160096 | JGI IMG/M metagenome (GOLD analysis project Ga0214542, IMG submission 160096) | Root nodule microbial communities from cowpea collected in UCLA plant growth center, Los Angeles, California, USA - CNSS1 | ecosystem: Host-associated > Plants > Roots > Nodule | place: USA...
TATATATATATATATATATATAATTACACTCATTTTTTTTATTCACATTCATACATTTTCTCACATTTATATCTTTTATCTATACTTATGATATCTCATTTTAATAGTATAATACTACTAAAATAAAACATTTCAGTACAAATATTCAGAAAACAAGTTGTCCAAGGTATATCTCATATCAATCTAGTCATCTAACAGATATGACTATAATAATATAAGACATGTACACACCAAGCTTCTAAACTAGGGTTCTATTCTAAAAATATACTTAACAGAATCTGATAGCTTACTTATCATCTCTCAAAGGAAAACTCTAAACTTGTATATTCATTTGTTCACAATGATAAGGTGATCATTGCAAAAAGAAGAACACAAATACAAAATAGACTAATAAAGAAGAGAGGATAAGCTAATATACAAAAGATTGATCATATATCAATTAAAACATGTAGTATTGACAAATTAAGCAACACAAATAGTTTTGAAACACAAGCCACATCAATAATAACTTTTCTAGACTTAATCATTCGAATAAAATGCATCGATGTCGGACATCTTGGAAATTGTGCACTTGTGATGGACAATCTTCCACCCAACTAAGTTAATCCTTTTTGTCATAAGAACTATTATTCTTTAGACAATGTCCTTTTACTACTATAAGACACAAGAAAATTAAATAATTAATTATTTAATATAAATGCGGGTAATGAAATAATTATGACATTTAATGCAAGCAATTATGACAATGAACAATACTAGCTCAAATGGTTGAGAGTGTTGGGTTATTATTAAAGGACTTGGATTTGAGTCCTAAATGATGCTAATTGTGTGTTCCTTTAATTGTTTGTTTTTTTAATAATATGTTTGACCATGGGACATGGTATTATATTCTTAGATGAGTAAGAATTATCATGAAACATGTATCGGTTGAATCGGTTGTTAATTTAATTAGTTAAAGGAGGAAAAAGGTAGGAATTAGGAGAGGAAATAGCATAATAGTGTGAGTTGGATTTGGGTCTGAAAAAGTCTGGTCTAAGGGGATAAGAGAAGGCTATTTTGGGTTGGTAGAGGCAAATTAGAAGCCAAGTCTTGCGAAGACGAATAATCGGAGTGCGTTTGGAGCAGGAGAATCCATGTAAGGTGAGCTACTCCTTCATGTTTTATTCGTATGTGATGTGTTGTGCCTTGACATGTTCAAATGCATAAAATTTCATCTGTTTCACGTTTTTTGTAAGTTTCTAAGTTCTGCCCAGAAATCGCCTGGCGGAATTAAAGGCTCGCCAGACGACTTATCCCCTTTTGACCTATATTTTTGGGTTCTACTATGAACCGCTTGGCGGCGATGAGTATCCACCAGGCGAAGCGATGGCGTCTGTTTTGTTTTAGGCACGTTTGTGGTGAAATTTTGATGCTTTGAGTTTTCTGTGAAGTTTTATTAAGTGTTTGAATGCTTGATGCTATAAAATTTATGTTCATAGTTGCTATTTTGATTTTATGGCGATTTAATTGGGGTTGCCTACATGAAGAGTTCATGTTAGGGTTGGGGAGTGAATTGGAAAGCTTGGAAATCAGGTTCAGTCACGTTATGTTGCCATTGTATGTACTATTGGATGTGTACACATGTAGAATTGTGAATTTGTGTATTTCTAATGCATTTGGACAGTGGGTACGGTTTTTAGGGAAAATTGAGTTACTCACAGGTGTGAAAAATTTGGGTTTCCACCCAGGTATTGACATACCCCTTAGCGGCACCCTGCTTGCCGCCAAGCGACGAGCAATAGGCATCAGTGTAGTGATTTAATTGGACGGGTTGTGAGGGGGAGTCATGGAGTAACTTGAGGCAGAGGGAAATCTAGAACGAAGAAATTGAACATGTTGGTATTGGAACAATGTGTTGTGGTCATTAGAGGTGGTAATTTACATCTACTAATTTTTTTATGTTCTTTCCCATAACCATGAGTATTCACCTTAAGATTAGGTGTTAATTACATAAGAATGAAGTTAGTTTAATTATATGTGTGTGGACAGATTATTGGAGTATAGGATGGATAATTAAGTAAAGTAAGGAAATGAGTTTCGCAACAGTAATTTAAACTAAAGATTGGCATAATTTTGAATTGTAAAGCATATATTAAAATACTTGAGATTGATGCATATTATGGGCCATAAGGTAGTATCTTAGTGTATGGAGTTTTGTAACCTTGGACATCTTAGTGAAGGATTGATAGAGATGCCAGAAAGTGAGTAAATTTAGATATTGTAAAATAACTGAACATGCAAGTAGATATATAATTGTGGATGTCCAATTGCATAGTGGAGCTTGAATTAAGTGGATAAACTTGTGCTTGTAGATATATAAGATTGAAGTGTATGAGATGTGACTCTAGGGCTGGAGTTAGGAAATCAGTGTGCGTAGTATGTTATTGTATTTAGATGAATTTGGGTTAAGTTAAAAGTTGTTTTGGGGGCTAAAATAATAGCTGGTACGCTACTGCTATAGTTTTTGGCAGCATAGGAGTGGTTGCCAAGCAATAGGATTATCAGGGACGTCCCTGGAACACGTGGTGCCTACCGGTGAGGTGTAACCCGCCAGGTGATAGCCTATAGAACAGTGGGTCTGGATGCAGCCTAGCACCTGGTGGCGAGAGCATTCCGCCAGGCAATCTGCGCAAGGATATCGCTTGGCAGCGCTTAGGCAACGCCATGCAATAACACTTAAGGTAGTAAACTTTTCTTAATTGCATTTTGTATGGTGTGATGTTTGACTTGGACCAGGAGAAGCTTGATTGTGTCATGAGCGGGTAGGTTCATGGCTAGTGGTGAACACATGATAATATGAGCGATGAGGTTTGTATGCTTTATGTTCACACTTGAGTGTTGCTGCTAATGGGGAGGTTTGTAGCTGTTGGATCACGTGTGTTGGACTCCGGACGGGGAGGTTCATAGAGTTGGACCACGGGTGGGAAGGTCCGTAGAGTTGGACTACAAGCGGGGAGATTCGTAGAGGCAAGACTACGAGCAGGCATGTTCGTGGGAACATGTTATATCATGGGTCCATGGTCAAGTAATTGTGTGACTTGTATGTTGGAAAACCTTGGGGCAGTAAGGTTCTTGGCCAAGAATTAACTAAAATAAAGTAATTTTGGTGAATCTTTATTTTATCAAATTATATATTTATTTGTTTATGAGCTCACCCTTTTTGTGTCACACGGATGCAGATGATATTCCAAGTGATGTTGGTGATGCCTAAAGACGGAGAGAGGGCTAGCTTGGGATTTTGATTGTGGTTATCTACGATTTTAGTTTTCATTCAGTTATTTTTGGGAATTTGTATAACAATTATGGTTTTTTGTGGATTTTGTTAATTTGGATTTGAAGAGCGTTGTATGAAATTTAAATTTTCCTACAATTGGGAATAATAAACTATGACGTTTGAATTTCAAATATAATTTATTTCTATTATAGCTACTCTCATCGCCTAATCCATCCTCCTCTATACGAGTATGAATGACTAGTAGAGTCTCAAAATAACTTCAATTTTGTGTCCCTACTTTAATGAATACCCCAAGAAACACATAATTCACAAGGATTTTCCTCCTTGAAAATCCATTCATTATCTTAATCCATAACTTGAAATATTTCAGTCATCCATAACATCAATACACAAACATTTATACACATATATACCTCAACCTAAACCAATATGAAGTTTATAAAACATATTTAAAGTAAACCTGTAACATCTTGGCCGGAAATTACTAATTTAAAAGAGAAGTAAAATATAAGTAAAATTAACTCAGCAATTAAGAAAACCTCTATTTTAATATACATTTAACCCTTATTTTTGTTGTTTTTATTCAATTTAGTCCCCATTTTCGTTTTGTGTTCAATTAGGTCCTTATTTTCGTCAAATTTTGGTCAATTTGGTCCTTTTCATTAACGGTGTTTAAATAGTTAACGTTTTTGAACAATACATTCCACGTGTCAGCTCCTGTTTTTTTTTTTAATTTTTTTAATTTCAAAATATTTGTTCATGTGTCAAGTCACAATTGTGTCACGTGTCAGTTTGTGGTTGTATTATTATTTTTTTGTTCAATTTAGTCCCGATATTCGTTATGTTTATTCAATTCATTCTATATATTCGTCATTTTTGTTTAATTTAGTCCCAAATTTGGTTAAAATGGAATAATTTAATTTTTAAATTTGACATTATTATTAGTTATTTTTGAAATTCAATTATAAATTATAATATTTAATTATAAATTGAATATAATTCTTAGATTCAATTGTTAAATAAAATATAATTATTTAAATATTAATAAAATATAATTATTAAAATTTTAAAAATCTATATTAATATTTGTAAAATTGACATTTAAATCTAAAATATTTAGTATTTTTATTGCATTTTAAATATTAAAATTAAATATTTTATATTTAAATGTTAATTTTATAAATATTAGTTTACTTTTCTAAAATATTTTGAATATTTAAAATATTTTTAAATATCAATTTTAAAAGTATTTTAGAATATAAATATTAGGAAAAAACATTTAATAATTATATTCTTATAATATTTTAAATAATTATATTCTATTTAGCAATTAAATATAAAAATTTTATTCAATTTATAATTAAATTCAATAATTTATAATAGAATTTAAAAAATTATAAAATCATATGTCAATTTTAGAAAAAATATTAATATAATTTGTATAAAAGATATTAAATTTAGTGTCAATTTGAAAGGGACAATATTGATTTATTTTAACAGAAATTGGTACTAAATTGAACAAAAATAACGAATATAGAAACTAAATTGAACAAAAAAAAGTAACACAACCACAAAATGACACGTGGCACTAGTATTGACACATGGCACAATTGTGACTTGACACGTGGACAATTTTTTTCAAATTAAAAAGTTTTTAAAGATTAAAAAAATAAAAAAATTAAAAAAAGAAAAATAAATTCAAAAAACCCAAAGCTGACACGTGGCATGTACGGTTCAAAAACGTTAACTATTTAAACACCGTTAGTGAAAATGACCAAATTGAACAAAATTTGACGAAAATGAGAACTTAATTGAACACAAAACAAAAATGAGGACCAAATTGAATAAAAACAACAAAAATAGGGACCAAATGTATATTTAAGCCTTTAAAAATTTATTAATGTGCCATAACTCAAAATCCATAAGGTAAACTCTCCGTTTACAAAATCAAATAACTGATTATAAATAATTGTATACAAAATAGTAAATATAGAAAAGTTCTTCATGCTAGCCCCTATCCGGCTCTATGTGTCAACAACTCCACCTAAACATTTTTTGCTCTTGTGTAACGAGTCATACGACAATCACCAAACACAAGCAAATAGAGTGAGCTAATAGAATAAACACATAACAACATCATAATGTAAACACACCCATGTCGGAGAACCACCACCCCCCGATACTAGAAATCATGGCCACCACCACGCACATCCATGTTCTACCTACTCTGATGATGACCTTAACATAACCCTTGCTGCCATAAGCTACAACTCATGGTCCCACCTCTACAAACAACCACTGGTAGATACACTGTAGAATTATCATATTACGAACCACCATCCGTAACGCTAGGTGGAATTTCCCAATACGAACCACAATTCATATTCTCAACACAAGATTCACACATCACTAGCCACTACCCATGATTGCCAATCAATTGGAGCCAACTCATATGAGCCACAACTCGCATACTCACACCGGTTTTCCAATATCACCAGGCCACTACTCAGAATCGCCACATATTTACCCCCCATTCCAAGCCACAACTCAAGGAATGTCTCAGTAAGTTCCATATTCAAGTTATCATCCAAAGCGAGATATAGACCATGCACAATTCAAATGGAACAACCTCTTTCCCCTGCACTATCACCTAGCACTACCAAAGCGCCGCCAAGTGAAATTACATTGCAGACCGCCTAGCAAAAATCACATGTCGTTAGGTGCCACACACCCCAGAAGTCTCTAGTTCTATAGGTATCACCTAGCGGGACCATCCTTACCGCAAAGTGCTATGTGTTCTAGTGGCCACTGTTTTGGCCGTTATCGCCTAGCGGAACCATCCTACCACCAAGCGTTATGCGTTCCAAAGCTTCCCCGGTTCCTCCTACGTCTGGCAGCTCACCCCGTGTCACCAAGCGCCACACCAATAGTGTCAATGCTACTGGATTTTGCACTTTAAGATAGGTTCCCACGAACCTAAACACCCTACACACAATCCAGAACAATTCAATGGCACTCCATGGCACCACCATAGAACTCAAACCTCAGTTATGCATTTATAGAACTATACCAATATATATATATATATATATATATATATATATATATATATATATATATATATATATATATATATATATATATATATATATATGTATACCTTCACAATTTAGAAACCTACCACTCTTGAATTTGACCACAAACCAATTCTACTCCAAAAGACTCTAAATTAGTAATCAATTTATACTTGATGTTCCCCAAACCCAAATCTTATACCAAACAATATCTTCTAACATCCAAGTCATTATATGGATAGTCAAGTGTTTCCCTATTAAACCACTCTCAGCATGTGATCAACCCAAAACCTTAAAGTACAATCAAGTTTAACCTCATTTATCCTCCCTTCCATGTAGTAGCTTACCACCCTTGTATACTTTATCTATTATACCAATTCTCTGCCTAAACTAAGTTAATCATCCACATAATCCCAATTCCGCAATCCTTCGCATCACACAACACTCACTGCCATCATTGTTGCATTGGCGCCTAACACCAAACTAGGTGTCGTCACACGGTGCATGCAATTTTAGGTAAAACCCATAATTCCCTTGCACCTGTAAAAAATCCACAATATTCCCAAACTCATTCTCTTTGTCCATCTCCACAAATCAACAGGCAATCCATACCCCAACATTACTTAATATCAGTTTAAACTCCAACAAGCAGATCCCTAACGCAAGTCATACATCAATTAACCCCCGAGCTTAGAATCCCTAATTTTCCAAACCCTAACAGGCATACATACAATTATTTGTCCAATTACCTTAAACCACGACATAATTCAACAATTAATAACATCTAACATTCCACCAACAAATAAATATCCATTTTCCCCCAAACAGAATGGCCCATAACTCAAAAAAACCAAAAAACAAGACAATTATGCTCGTGTCGCCTAGCGGGTGTTCATCATTGCCAGACGATTCATGCCCTAAAACTCAGAAACTGTGTTCTTTAGGTTGTATCACCTGGCAACCAATTCATATCGTCAAGTAGTTTCTGGCAGAAATCTAGAATTTGACTACAACTCACATGAGTCGTCTGGCGGGCCTTCAAGGCAGTTAAGCGGTTTCTGGAAAATTTCAAGAAACACAAAAAGAAATCTAGAAAATTGAAAGGATCAAAGGTTCATATACATTTCATACGACATACAATCAAACAATCACATATTAAACATACAATCAAATAATCACATATTAAAGCACGAAACACAAACCTATGACATACACAAGACTCAAACCCAAGTTCTTTCATACTAGCCAAGTATTCTCAACCACTTGAGCTAGTACTATTCCTTATCATAACTTCCTACATTAAATGTTATAAAGATCTCTTTACCAGCATTTATATTAAATAAATATTTATTTATTTATTTAATTTCCGTGGGTCTTACACACCCTACCACTGCCCAACATCACTCATTATCGCCCAACGCAACTCAAACAAAGAAGTCCCTATAGCTCTTAGGATTTATTTTCATTTTATAGCGCCTAGCGATACTGATTGGTGCCCAACGACACCAACTCTTTGAGCTCTCTGACTTTCAAGTCCCCTATCGAGAAAAACTCTTACCCAACAATAAACATTCTAGAGAAACTATTGTCTCAGTGGCGCCCAATGCCATCTTAGTTCGTGGAAAATCCCCTTTTGATTTTGATTTGTGTAATTTGACGTTGCTTGAGCTAATTCACAGTATTTCAAAGTTCATAAAATTTGTGGGTCTTAGCTCAACCAATATCAAATTACTTAAATCAAATCTCATAGAGGCAATTTCATACCAATTCATAACTCTTCTTCACATTACAGTTCAATGCACAAAAATAACAATTTCACAATTTAATTATATCATACATGATTTGTAACAATATCACAAATGCAACAAAATCTAAAACATTAATACAAGCCTAGCCAAGCAAAAATTCTAACTTAAGATTTCAAAACACTCAACTTAAATCAACAATAACCACAAAACAAGTGTTTCATCAAAGTAAAGATTTAGTCTCCTTCACCTTTGAAAGACAGTCCAAATAGCTCCAAGAATGCCAAAACTCCTTTAACTGCACTGGATGCTTTATCTACCAGTAAAAAATCACAAGAACAATCAGGACACATACCATTATGATCATTGATAAGCAAAGACATGTATTGGTGAGTTAAACGACACATGCAACCAAAAAGGACAGCATGCAAAGACAAAATAGATTGGATAGAGAAAAAAGGGACAAAAAACTAACTTACAGGAACAAAGAATTTGATTATTCCAAATCGAAGAGCTCACCGCAAGGATCACTCCAACGATCTCATATCTTCAAACAGATGAACAAAGAAGGAGAACTCCTAGAGAAAAGTCAGAGAACTCTAGAAAATTGATTTTTAGAGTGATGGTGTATTTTAAAATAATGAAACTCGTTTATAACAAAATTATTTATACTAAATCCTTTTAATATTAAAATAATTGAATTTCATTATTTTTAAACCACTATCAATTATAAAATACCATTTTCTAGGTCTTTACATTCTTTGCAACAAGAAAAATTTTCATTCTAAAAAATTCACTCATTAGGTAGATGGAAGTTTATGCTCTTCTCATTTTCTCATGTACAACAACCACCTAGACTTTCTGACCTGCTGTTCCCAACATCTTAACTGAATAATTGAAAACTTTGTCTTGGTGCTAAGTGATATCATGTTCAATAATGTAAGATTGGCCTAGCCACCACTCCCAAAGGCAACTTCTCAAATTTAATTCTAAACCTTGAATAATCCTTTATGCCTGACCAACCCTTTGTAGCTAATACATTGAACTCATATTCCATATGCTCTCCATTACCTCTACTAAGATTTTACCAAAATATAAAGATAACATTGGATCTCAATCTAAAACGTGCTAGTTAGCACTTCATACCATCTTATTCTCTCCTTAATGTACAACTCAACCAAATGAATTGTGTAAAATTTGGTTACTTTGATAAAGGTGTACATATAGTGATCGGGATAATAGTTAAGAAAAGTTGAATCAGTCAAGGTAAGTAGATAACATAAGCGTATCCCAAAAGACATTTTACCTTTAGCCCTATAAAAAAAAACAAAAACAAAAGGGGAAGTGTGGAATAAACAAAAATCGTTCCTTTAGTCCTCCAGAATTTAACACACAAGAAATAGTAAATTTGTATAGAGATTCAGGGAAGTCAGGACGTTAGTAGAGTAAAATTGCAATCTGAGCATCATGAAGCTTTATTAAAAAAAATATATCTCTTTAAATTGATTTTGAAGAAAAGAATAACATCTAAAATGTTTGAATGAACTTCATTCCTCGTATTAGAAACACAGTTTTAGAAAACAAATATTATTAAATAATAAAAAATAAAGCAGGAAGCACAATTTCTAAATAAAGAAAATTGTACTTTAAAACACAACTACAATTAAAAAAGTAAGACGATTTTACTGATATATTTATCAGTACGATTTTTTGTTTTCAATTTAAAATTGTGTTTTCAAAAACATTTACGTGTAGTAATCTTTTCAAAATTTACCCATTTATATAAAGAAACCATCACAACTAAAATTTTTTCATATGATATTTTTCTTACAAATTTATTTTAAAAATTTGCAAAAAAAAAAATTATTTTTTTATTTTTCTGAAAATTTTAATTAGCAGATAATTCTTTTATCACTACCAAAAAAACAGGAATTACAGATGACAAAAATCCGTGGGTAATGACAAAAGTCCGTGGGTAATCAAAAATTATCCACGGATTACCGACGACTCTAAATCCGTATGTAATAGTGGCATAGGTAAATTTTGATGGATTTTTGGTCCGTGGGAAA
>Ga0214542_1013146_pt1 | contig 10152 bp, 8 predicted proteins | sample CNSS1metaG_FD_160096 | JGI IMG/M metagenome (GOLD analysis project Ga0214542, IMG submission 160096) | Root nodule microbial communities from cowpea collected in UCLA plant growth center, Los Angeles, California, USA - CNSS1 | ecosystem: Host-associated > Plants > Roots > Nodule | place: USA...
TCAACAAGTCAAACCTAGTCAAAGGTCAACAAGTCAACTAAAGTTGATTCAACTAAGTCAACTTATGGAATCAAAAATAGCAAACACAAATGAAAGGGATGAAGGATTAGTGAACTTCCTTTCTAAATATGCTTAGTCTTCTTAAGCATTTGCCTCCATCCTTGGTTGGGGTCAATGCTTCATCACTAAATTACATAGGTGAGAGAATAAAATATACTATCTGAGATCATACAAGAACTGACAATCGCAAATAGAGTAGGCATCACAAATGGAGGAAAATAAACCTATAATAAGACGATGAAGTGGGAAGCACCACTTACCAGAGAGACGAAACACGGAAACACATGGATGAGCGGTTAAGAGACTGAACTAGTAGATATAGCGGTGAGGGAGACTAGGTGGTGAGTGGTGTCACCGTTGTGGTAAAGATCTTGATCTCGCCGACGATAGTAGAAGTGGTGGTCGACGAGTTTACGACATTGTAAAGGTGTTGATAAATGAAAAAAAAAAGTGAGAAAGAGGTGAAAAGGAAGCTTTGAAAAATAAAAAACTTACTAATTAAGTTTAAAATAATATAATTGACTTTAATTGACGGATAATCACGGTTAAAGAAAAGTAATAGAAATAAAAATATTTTTAGGGGATTATTAACTGCTAAAAATCTATCGTCAATAAAAAATATTTTTTTTAGTGATCGTTCTATATTAAGAAATAAAGAATAAAGTTGACAAAACTTATATTGGCCAAAAAGATTAGTAGTATTGGGCTCGCAAATATTTTTCAACTTTTATTATTTTTTATATTACTTTTTTTTTAAAAAGACGTTTTTATAATGTAGGAAACTATTTTCTAAAAATGAAGAGATATCTTAATGCTTTCTTTCAAACAAATAGAGAATTGTATAGGAAAAAGGTAAAACTAGGTCAAAGTAATTAAGTAAAGAAGACCGATATTTCTAATTCATCTAAAAAAATCAAAGATAACCTCAAATGATCAAAGCACATAAAATTAGAGATGACAAATAAACTCGTTTCTGTGGGTATTGTCCGAACCCGTCCCCGTTTTGACGGGGAATTCTCGCATTGACTGGGTATAAGTATGGGTATGGGGAATCTCCGATTTCACTACAAGAAATCAGCTTATTATCTACGCCAGTTTTTCGTAGGTAATGTTCACTTTTCATAGGTAATGCGTTGTTATCTACGAATTACCTACGAAGCAAATTTTGTAGGTATTGAGCTGGTAGGTAACTTTACCTACGAACATTATCTACGAAAGAAAGACGTAGATAATTATCTACGAATAACCTACAAATATCATTATCTACGAAAATAGTGGGTGCATAAATTACAGCTGGAGTTATCTACGAAACATTTCGTAGGTAACTTATCTACGAAAACTGTCGTAGGTAATATATCTACGATATTCTGCGTATGTAATTTACCTACGAAAATCTTCGTAGGTAAATTATCTACGAAATATTTCGTAGGTAATTATCTCCTACATTTGCCGCATATGTAAATTACCTACGAAGGTCTTCGTAGGTAATTATCTATGGCAAGTTTTGTAGATAATTTACATATGAAACTTTTCGTAGATAACGTTATAATATTAAAAATTATAAATAATTTTAATTTCTAAAAATTATCATTATATATTTGTCAGGACTTACCTCTAAACTACACTTGTAAACAATGCAGTAGACAATTTTGTCTACTTAACATATTCTAGAATTAGAAAATATAGTAGTTTTATATCATAAACAAGAGAAGTGATGTCTAGACATAAAAGCTAGACTCCACCTGTAGATCCTACAAACATTCCAGCATTCAAATAACACCTTCAAATATAAAACAACATAGTTATCCAAAGGTTTAGCACCATTCATATCATCACATCAAAACTATAAACCTACAAATATAAAATAAAGTAGATAACACAGATTAAGAAACTAACAAATAAGCTACATAGGTCAAGTCCTACAATTTAAAAACTAACTAATTTTACACCTAGTTCAACAAGTCCTATAATTACAAACCTAACTAATAATCTGCATAATGAGAACAGTTTTGCCCATGCTGGTGGTTCCTCTCCCGAGCATCATCTTGGTTTTGATCCTCATTTTGTGGTTGTTCATTGACGTCTTGCAAAATGGTTTGTGCGGCGGGAGGAAGAAGAGGGAGAACAACAGTTACTAGGGATTCTAATTTTCTCTGCAATCGTTGATTCTCCTCCCTAGATTGACGAAACTCCTCCCTAGATTGACGAATTTCTTCTTCCAACCTTAGAATCTTTTGTGAATCCATACTTGTAGAACTGAATGGTTATTGTGTGAAGGCTTCCCCACAAAGATAATTTTCATTCAGTTTTCCAACACCATATACTCGTCCCTTAGGATTTTTGCCACTAGCAGCAACTAACCAACTTTTTTTCCTTAACTTCTCTTCCTCACTAGGGCTCAATGGAGATATTTCTTCTCCTTCACCACAAGAAGCAGCCTCAGATCTTGCTTGGGAAAATATAGTTTGAAATTCCTCCTGATATTCAAAATAGACATGTTATATAATGGCAAATCTTTATATTTAAAAAGGAGAAAAGATCTAAGTTAGAGAAATTACATATGTTTGTTAAGATCTGTGATCTACAAAATCACCGGTATTCTTGCGAACATGAGTATGGTGGAAAAGCTCATCAAAATGTACAGGACGACCCAATTGTTATGCCTATAACCAAAACTAATTAATCATGATATAATAGTCATCAAGTTATGTAACATAATTTTTTAGTGTACATACCATGCGAAGGGCATGCTCATGGATGGTGATTGAGCCACCTGTGTGCAAACATCCACCCTTCTCAGATGCTCGATTCTTTTGATTACGAGCACTCTTTGATCGAAACTCGGGTTGGTTCCACTTAGCAAGCAAACTGTTCCATACTCTATCAAACATCTAGTGAGGTTTTTCTTGCTTCCTTGAAGATTTCAGAAAGTCTATGAGAGGCCTTTGTGTTGAAAATCTTTCTAATCTTCTCCTCATGTTCAGGTCTCCAAGTAACCTTTCTCTACATTAAGAGATAATATAGTAGTTAAGATATTGATTATTACAGTAAACAATATATGCAAAGAAATTAAATATGCTTAATTGAAATCTAGTAAAGGGTTGGTTACAAATATAAACTTACCTTGAACCTTTGGAAGAAGATCTCCTTCTCTTCATCTAACATTGCACCCCAAGTTAACCATGGCTCAACATATTGTTGCTTAATTGTCTTTGTGATTGCCTTGGAGGCAACTCTACTTAGGTAAAACCTAAAAATATAAACACATTATGGAAAAATATGATGTCAATATGAAAAAAACCATATAATATAAAAGAAAAAATGATTTCAACTAGTGTTGATTATTACCCATCATTACAAGGTTCAATAATTTCAAGCATTGCACCAACATGAGGGTCATTGTCTTCATTTATGGATGGTTCACCTGCTTCTTCGGTAGACATGTGTTGGTCTTCCTGAAGTACATTATGAATAGATCGGGTGGGTATTAAGGTTGGTGTATCATTTTGTTGAGAGGGGGAAGATAATGATGTCAATCTAGCACCAACACATTGGGAAGCCATAGATGACAGTGTAGGTTCATTAACATGAGGTTGCACAGGTTGAACAATGGGGGGTTGAGAAGGTATGGGTTGGTCAATTGAGGGTTGGGAAGGGGTAGATTCGGCTATTGATGGTTGGGAAGGAATTGGTACAACATTTGCAGTTGTAGAAGGATTTTGTTGATCAATAGGGGATTCAAGTATATGTGTTTTTTGTGATGGTAATATAAGAACATATTTTGGTCGTCTTCCCTTCATTGTCCCCTTTCTCCCCTTTTTGACAATAGGCAAAGATGGTTCAGGAATGTCTTTATTACATCCTGATGACATATCTACAACTGCAAAGAAGAACATATACAAATCAGTTGCACATGCATTAGAAATGTCAGTAAATTATCCACTCAAATTTGTTATCAAGCTAAACTCTTGTAAAATGTGTATTGTAATAATCTCATCCTTCAATCGGACAACAACACCAATTAAGACCCCATTTCAGTTTAAAGACTGCATGTCAAGAATTGTACCAAATTTTACTTTTAGCCAAATACCTTTACAATCTTGAGTAGTTGTCGAAACATCAATTTAAGGGCTCATTGAAAACTCATGCTCTGTCAAAGTTAATAATTAATGGATAAATCCTTGATACAAGAAGAACATAATTAATCCTTGATTAGAAGATCTTTAATAATTAATTATGGATAAATCCTTATCTTTAAGATGTATTATTGTGATAGACCGAACACATTGTGTTCTGTTATTCCTTTAATTACTACAAAAGGGAAAAAAGGAGTATTGAACACATATTGAGGAAAGAAGTTCCATACACATCACTGCACCAAGCCTAGACAAGAACATAGTTCATGCCATCAGTAAATAGAGAAAAAGAAGAGAAGCAAAGGAAAACATCAACTTACATATTGAGGTTAACCTAACGCAATGCAAAAACAGCAAGAGCCTTGAAAAGAACCCCAGGACCTTCTTCTAAAGAAAAAACTATGCTTGTCTGACAAATCAATAGCAATATTTAATATTGATTAGTAAGCATAAAAACCAATCAATGTAGGAATCCGGAGAAATATGATGTTTTCTATTCAATAATTTCTTCTATTTATTCTGAGTACCTTAAATGGCCTATCAGTGCCTGGAATTATAGGTTCTCGCGCTAACATTAAAAATCGAGTGACATTATCACTATCATCCTGCAAATGCAAACCTATTAGCAATGAAATCTACTACAAACCGAAACTTCCAATAACAGGTCAAAACACTGATGCCATCAACCTAGACCTGAATGTCTTCAACAAGTATATCCAAGCCATAGATCTTTGCAGCAAAATAACTAGCGACTGCTCCTGCATCTTGTAGTCCGAGCAAGGTTTGTTGTCTCTCTTGGCAAAAGTTGTGAAGCAGTAAAGAAGCTGCCTCTGGACAGAAAAACAATCCTTGGAAACAATAGGTGATCCTTAAACAAGTGGAACTATGTAAAAGAAAATAAATTGGCAGTGCTAACAGTTTGGTGCTAAATCCGGATAGGTGATCAGAGTTGATTTGTCAAGATCCTCATAGACTATGACAGACACAAAACCACAGCCAGTTCGAATGTGATGCTCCTGAAAGGCAATCCAAAATGAATGATGGAATGAGAAAAAGGTACAAAAATCCAAGTTGGAACTTTTAATTAAATATCACATCCTTACATGAGAAAAGTGTTCAAAAAATAGTTTAAAACATCATATCAAACTACTGAATGCAGATCCTCTTTCTTGAATTAAGCAAAACATATAGATATAAATAGTTTTATGTGATTCCAATGCTTTCTATATATTGCATAAGAATGGAATATTTATCACATAGAAAGTAACTTCAAATTCTCTTCTTTTAACTAAAAAAATAAAACTTTTTCATATAATCGATGAATGAAACATTTTCCATAATATAGCATATATATCTTCTCAAGTTTGCCTAAGATTTCACTTACTACATCGATGCAATATAAGCTTTTAAAACATAAATATCACAAACTATCTTATTTTCAGCCTTTTTCTGTTTGACCTGGGATAAAAGACTTTTATGATATTGTCTTGGAAAATACTTATTAGACTGTTGGTTGGTGTTAGGATTAATTTTCGCAATGATTTATGATGTTCTGGTAGATGCATTTCTCTCCTTACAGGTGTTCCTTGTGTTGTCTGATTACATTTTTCTACCACAGTTTATCAGGCTTGGGTTAATTATGTTCGGATTTTGCTGCCTTTTTTAAGTGAGACTTTTCAGTTGCAATCCATACACCAACTTCTAAGTCACCATATGAGGACTTTCCTAACTAGATTTTGGAAGATTTTGAATCGAAAGACAACTAGAATTTTTTTTCTCTGTTCCTATTTCTCCAAAGCACTAGGGGAGGCTAGTATGATATGCTTCTATTCCTCCCTAAAAAACACTTGTTTTATGGAACTACTCCATAACAAGCTTTTGCTTGATAAAAATAGGTACACAGTAGAGGCATTTAAATATAACTGTCGTTAAATAACGGACACTGCAAGCTATTTATCCTGTAATGTTTTATGGGTGATTGGGGTTTGATAGCAAAGAGCTTGTACAACCCTTAACTGGTATAAGAGAGTCCATAGTCTCTATCACAGGCTTGAAAATTGTGATTCTCGAGAACACTTTTTTCCTCCTCATATGAGTATCTTGGAAAGAGTTGGAACAATAAAAGTAGATGATAGCGTTTAGGCAAAGGGTGCATGCCTGATATGAATTGCTAATGGAAAACTGATCTTGTAGAAGAAAAGCATGACAAATCTTTGAGCAATGGATCTCTCTGGTTTTAAAGAGATACAAAATAAGTGTACTATGGGAACTGAATAATTTTGTATTCATAAATGATTGAAAACAAGAAAAGATACACGGTCTCCTTTTACCGAATATTATTGTTTTATCATTGATCAACATGAAATAAAGATGACAAAGATTAAAAAGATTAGAAATGGTTTAAATTTTGAAGTCTAATTTAGTTGAAGTTCATGATTCTATTATCAAAATTGAGGAGGGATGTTTTGGCATGAAAGATTGGGGTCCTATCAACCTGAAGTCATTAAGATTTTTTTTTAACTGTTGGTAGTGAAAGATGAATCTGCACTAAAAAGAAGTGAGAGAAGTCTTGTATCAATCTTCTTAGAAAAAAACAAGTACAATGTATCATTTTGCAACCCTCATCTAAAAGTACTTAATAAAAGCCATAAGTTTAACACATAAAAGGCAAATCTAACAACAAAATGTCCAAATAGAAATTGGTACAAATCATTGATCTAATTATTGTACGTCTATTCAGAACTATCATCATTCAATTCCATTTCTTCATTGTCTTCTTCTGACTCATGATCATCAAATTCCCCTTCATCATCTTCTTCTTCCAAATCAAAGTCTTGAATTTCCTCTTCTTCCGTGTCTTCTTCTATGGCTTCATCTTCTACTTCAACACCATTTTCTGAATCTTGGAAGCCTAAAATAGGTTCAACTTCTATGACTTCATTGACGTGTGAAACTTGGTCTTCTTGGTAAGGCATATCATCATCTACATCAGTAGCTTCTATGCGACCTCTAGGTTTTGTCTTGATTACAGCACACCATCCACGTTTATCTATTCGAGATGGTGGATATGAGACATAATATACTTGCCTTACATTGTGAGCAATTATAAATGGATCATACGACACATATCTTTTATCCATCCGAATATCGACAACATGGTATTTAAAGTCCACTTTTGTACCTCTTCGTGATGGATCAAACCAGTCACAATAAAATACAAATACTTTCTTGGGAGTGCTTGAAGTATTGTACTCTATCTCGTAAATGTGTTTAATGATCCCATAGAAATCATCTTCACCTCCGTCTGTAAGCCCTTTTACATAAACCCCACTATTTATTGTCTTTTTACCTTGACTCCATGCATCAGTGTGGAACTTATACCCATTGACATATAACGTGTGCCATTGCTTAACCTCGATAAGAGGACCTAGTGATAAATCTCTCAAGTGTTGGTTTGTCACATTTAAAGGCTCATTGTAAACCTACAGTACAACACAAACTCAATGTCATATTTTATTTATTAAACATTGAAAGTGTAATTTAATTATCAAGTACATACTTGATTCTTGAACCATCTAGGAAAATCAGCATGTACACGACTAGAAGTAGTTGAGTTAGGTATTTCCTAAGATTGAAGGAATGACCTATTCAAATAAGTCATTAAAAAGGTTAATTTAATAAAAGAATTAACTCAATTATAACAATGAAATTGGTAGTTGGAAAATATTTACTCGAGGTATGGTTTCACTTCTTGGCAATTGATCAACACATGAACGTGGACCGAATCCTATTCTCTTTGTGTTAACTAATGAATTGATGGCTTGCCAAAAGGACAACTTGGTTGGTTGAAGATGGACAATGATGGTTGGTTGGTTTCAACTCCCATTTCATTTCTACTACTTCGCAATGACAACATATAACCTTTGAAATAGTGGGAACAAAAAAAGTTGTTTCTCGGTGTATGTAAGATGCACATATCGATCCTTCAACCCTTGCCCTATTTTTGATTGATCGCTTAGAATCTCCCATAAATCTATAAAAAAAATTGTTTCTTGGTCATGCTTTGTAATCGTTAAATAAATGCATTTTATATGAAATACATTGATCATATATTACCTTTCAAAGGGATACATCCACCTATATTGCACTGGGCCACCAAGTCTAGCTTCATATGCAAGATGAACTGGGAGATGTTCCATTGAATCAAAGAATGCAGCGAGAAATACTCTCTCTAACTTGCAAAGAATTAGTGGAATGTTTTCTTCCATTGTAACCAAATCGTCATACCTCAATGTCGTAGAGCATAAGTCTTTAAAGAAATGACTTATTTCGATTAGGGGATTTAAAACATGTGTTGGCAATGTACTAAATGCAATAGGAAGTAAGCATTCCATGAACACATGACAATCATGACTTTTCATCCCATGTATCCTTCCCTTTTCAACATCAGCACATCTTGCCAAGTTTGATGAATAACCATCAGGCACCCTGAGTTCTTTTATCCAACGACAAACTAATTTTGCTTCCTCTATAGTTAAAGAGTAATTGGCTTTAGGCTTAAACATTTTTCCATTAGCTAGCAGTTTCATCTCTAAGTCAGGGCGACTACAATACAAAGCAAGATCCATCCTTGCTTTCTCATTGTGTTTTGTTTTACCACTAACATTCATGACCGTGTTCAATATATTGTCAAAGAAATTTTTTTCTATGTGCATGACATCTAGGTTGTGTCGTAAGAGATTATCTTTCCAATAAGGAAGATTCCAAAATATACTTTTTTTCCTCCAATTATGAACCTCGCCATATCCTCGTAATTTCGACAAACGAGGATTTTCTGTGGCCATTGGTAAATCCCTTACTCTTCCCCAAACCAAGTCAGATGTCATTGTAGTTGGTGGGCCATCGGTTTCAACTTTCCCTTTTAAGAAGGCTTTTTTATTCTTTCTAAAGGCATGATCACTAGGTAAAAACTTACGATGTGAGTCAAACCAACAATTTCCCCCATTTTCTAATGTAAAGGCTTTTGAATGCTCCATACAATGTGGACATGCCAATTTACCTTGAGTACCCCAGCCAGACAACATCCCATATGCAGGGAAATCATTTATAGTCCACATTAAACTAGCTCTCATGATAAAGTTCTTCTTTCTTGAAATATCATATGTTTCTACACCATCCCACAACTTCTTTAGATCATCCACCAAAGGTTCGAGATACACATCAATTCCTGCCTTTGGATTGCGTGGTCCAGGTATTAGACAACTTAGGAACATAAATGGCTTTGTCATGCACATTTCAGGAGGAAGATTGATTGGGGTGACAATTACTGGCCAACAAGAATAAGGGATTGTTGATTGAATGAATGGGTTAAATCCATTAGAGCATAAACCCTAGCGTACATTGCGTGGATCAACTGCAAAGTCTGGATGTACCCGATCAAAATGCTTCCAAGCTTCACCATCTGAGGGATGACGTAACACGCCTGAGCTACTTCTATTTTCACGATGCCAAGACATGTGACTAGCAGTTTCCATTGATGCAAACAGTCTCTACAACCTTGGAATTATAGGTAAATAGAACATTGTTTTCACTAGAACAAGCTTTTTTGTGTTTGCTCCTGTGCTCCGATCATGATACCTTGGCATATCACAAAATTTGCAACGTATAAGTGCTCCATCATTTTTCCCATATTCATTGTCGTAAAACAACATGCAACCTTGTATACAACAATCAATCCTTCTAGTAGTCAATCCAAGCTTTGATACTAATCGTTTAGTATCATAGTAATTTTTAGGTAAATCTTTATTCATTGGTGTTACATCTTGAAGAATTTTTGCTATAAAATCTAGACATTCGTAAGGGACATTCCAATTCGACTTGCATGCTAAAAGTCTAACACAGATTGATAATTTAGACTCTGATGATCCTTCAAATAATGGTTCATTTGACTCGACTA
>Ga0214542_1013147_pt1 | contig 10152 bp, 10 predicted proteins | sample CNSS1metaG_FD_160096 | JGI IMG/M metagenome (GOLD analysis project Ga0214542, IMG submission 160096) | Root nodule microbial communities from cowpea collected in UCLA plant growth center, Los Angeles, California, USA - CNSS1 | ecosystem: Host-associated > Plants > Roots > Nodule | place: USA...
TTATGTTTTCTTCTTCCTTTAATTGTTCTTGGTTTTCTATGGTTTATGTGCTTTCCATTTCCTTTTTGTTTTGAATCAATCCATCATCTTCTTCTCTTGAGCTTTGTGAAAGGAACCTTCAAATCTAGATAGCTATCTATCTTAATATGTAGTGGGGATTTCACTTAGCTTTCTTAGTCAACTCACACCATATTCAATAATCTTAAAAAGGAACAAGATAATCCTTCATCACTTTAAGATGCTCATAGTTGTAGGTTCCAACAGGCATCCAAAGAGGTTGAATACATCTCTATAGTGGAAAATAATTTGTATCAGAATAGTTGAACAAGAATTTCTATCACGTATACATGCTAAGTAGCCAAGATAGACACAAGCACATGGATCTCATCTGATGCATGTGTGTATACGGGCTACCCAGGCTAGTTAGACTAATTTTCCTATTTATAACTGTTAAATTTTTTTTAATAAATAGAAATTTACATTGAGGTTATGTCGATTAACATATTTGATGATGTTTTCTTCCCTTCACCTAATGAACAAAAGCATGTTCTCAAACCAATCTTAAACCTGAAACTTTGCTTTCCTAGTTTTGACTTTACTTAAGATTAGGTAGGCATATCCTTAAAAGTGAGATTTAAAGGGTTTAGAGGATAAGCTTATTTGAAAAGGTATATAAAATTTTGTCTTGAAATTTTAACTTCAATTTTAAGGGGATACCAAAAGGATTCTTAGCATATAATCTTCAACCCATAATCCTAAATGAATTCAACCATGGAGTGAACAAGCTGGTTGCACTAATCACACGTATCAACCTATTAATGAAATCTTTTATTAGAGACTCAACTCAACTCAAGGTTGAATGAATTGTAACAAACAAGTTACCCAACAGAACAAACAAATAAACAAGAAAATGAATAGGTTGAATTAGATAACAAAAATACGAGTAGCCCTTAGGAAATTTTAGTGAAAAGCCAAGTTACACAATTATCCATGTGACCAAGAAAGTGAGAGAGAGACCTTTAGTTAAATAAATTTTATACATTAAATGATTGATAGTTTAGCATTGAAAAAACATGCTTGTGATGTGCTTCACTACAAATAAATTAATTTTGTATTTTGTTTAGTTGGTTTGATATATAGTCTATGCCAATTTATGTCCATTAAATATCTGAGGAAGTAAAAGATAGTGTAAGTAGTTAGAAACTTTTTAATATTATATTTGGTAATCTTGATTATACTTTACAAAGGTGTTTTTACAATGAACATATTTTTTTTTGCATCCATGGATGTTTGATTGGAAAAATTCACTTGAATCGTGAATCCCTTAATGTGGCAAATACAATCTTTCATTTTCTACCATGTCAGATTTTCAAGATTTATCAAAAGTCTTCTTTTTCACTGTAACAATTATGAAAAATCAGTACAACGTACCTTTTTTTATTTGATTTAGGTTATTCACAAAATTGATTTAGCAATTTGTACTTACAAGAAATCATTATTCAGAATATTGAGCTCCTAACTAAACTTTTGGACTTACAACCACACCTTTGATGAGGTAAGTTTCCTAAATTGGCAAATTGATTTATTAATATGTTTTATTTTGTTGATAAGAGTTTTTCTATGTATCATTCTCCCTTTCTTTCTAATAAATCTAGTCTCATTTTTTTAATTTCTTTATTATAGTTGAATGATGCACTCTTTTATATGTATGAATATTCTTCAAAATCGAAGTTGGATGTATAATAGATTAATGCTTGATAGGAGGGGATATACTGATGCATTTTTACAAGGAGTAGATGATTTTGTGTCTTATGCATGTCAAGAAACGAATGTGTCAAATGGGAAAATAAGATGTCCTTGTTCTAAGTGCAAAAATTTGAAATTCTTCCATTTTGAAGAAGTTAAAGTTCATCTTTACAAAAAAGGATTCATGCCTGAATATTGGTATTGGACATGTCATGGAGAAAGTGACCCAACTATTTGCGTAGATACTAGTCCTACTATATTTAGCTCACAAGAGAGACACCTCAATAAATATAAGAGCATGGTTTATGATGTTGCTGGTTTAGAGTATGAAATGGATCATGATCAAGAAATAAATGAATCTCCAAATATGGATGAGTCTCCAAATATAGAAGCCCAAAAATTTTATGAATTATTAGATGCAGCCAAAAATCCATTATGGCCTGGATGTAATAATCACACTGAATTATCTTTTGTTCTCAGATTCTTGACAATTAAATTAGAGGGAAACATGTCTCACAGATCATGTGATCAAACATTAGCTCTTATGAAAGAGACCCATCCTACAAATAATATTATTCCTAAAGATTTCTACAAGGTCAACAAAATAGTCTCAAAACTTGGTTTAACTGCAAAAAAAAAAATTGATTGTTGTGTTGATGGTTGTATGTTATTTTACACTATTGAAGATATGTAATTGAAAGAATGCAAATTTTGTCATAAACCACGTTTTCAAATGAAAGGTGTTGGTAGGGGTAAATAAAAAGAGGTTCCTATTAAGAGAATGCATTATTTGCCTCTCATTCCTAGGCTTAAGAGATTATATGCCTCTATGAGTTCTGCTCCACATATGAGGTGGCATTATGAAAATAGGAGAGAACCTAGGGTGTTGTGTCATCCGTCTGATGGTGAAGCTTGGAAACATTTTGATAAAATGTATCCTGAATTTGCATCTGAACCAACAAATGTGAGGTTAGCTTTATCTTCTGATGGGTTTTCAGCTTTCTATAACTCGACTCCACCTTATTCTTGTTGGCCAGTAATTGTCACTCCTTATAATCTTCCTTCAAAGTTATGCATGCCAACTCCCTTTATGTTTTTGACATTGATCATCCCTGGGCCACATAGTCCGAAAGGTAAAATAGATGTGTATTTGCAACCATTTATTGATGAGTTAAAACAATTATGGACTGGAGTGTTGACATATGATATTTTGAAAAAAGAAAATTTTATCATGAAAGCTACCTTAATGTGGACTATTAGTGATTTTCCTGCATATGGAATGTTGTCGGGTTGGAGTACATCAGGGAGATTAGCATGTCCATATTGTATGAACCAATCAAAGGCTTTTAGATTGAAAAACAGTAGAAAATTTTCTTGGTTTGATTTCCATTGTCAATTTTTACCTATGGACCATTCATTTAGAAGAAATAAGGATGCATTTTATAAAAATCGAATTGAAAAGTCTCAACCTCTACACCTTTTGTTTGGGAATGAATTATGGGAACAAATTTGAATTTTTCCAAAAGTCACTGAAGCCAGTCCTTGTGTATGTGATGAACATGGTGAGTCTCATAACTGGACGAAACAGAGCATCTTTTGGGAGTTGCCTTATTGGAAAACCAATTTGGTAAGACATAATCTTGATGTAATGCATATAGAGAAAAATGTATTTGATAATGTCTTTAACACAGTCATGGATATAAAAAATAAGACCAAAGATAATGTTAAGGCAAGAATAGACTTGAAGGAGTATTGTAAATGAAGGGAACTAGAACTACACATTCTGCCTAGTGGAAAAGTATTAAAGCCTAAAGCAAAGTTTGTTTTGTCTAACGAACAAAAAAGTTTTGTTTACAAGTGGATTAGTGAGTTGAAAATTCCAGATAGGTATGCCTCAAATTTGTGTAGATGTGTAAACCTAGACTAGAGGAAGTTGTTTGGGATGAAAACTCATGATTGCCATGTATTAATGGAGATACTATTACCTATTGTTTTTCGTGCACTTCCTTATCAAGTGTGGAATCCTATAGCTGAATTAAGTAAGTTTTTTAAGGATATGTGCTCTACAATTTTGAGAGTGGATGATTTGTTATTAATGGAAAAGAACATCATCATTACAACATATAAGTTAGAACGAATCTTTCCACCTAGATTTTTCAATTCCATGGAGCATCTACCTATTTATTTACCTTATGAAGCAAGAGTAGGAGGTCCTGTTCAATATCGATGGATGTATCCATTTGAGAGGTAATTGTTTATTTCATTTAATGTAAAAATAAATTATTTATTATTTTTTAGTTTAGTAGTTAACAATATGATTTTGGATAGGTACTTGAATAGGTTGAAACGAATGGTTAAAAATAAATCCCATGTCGAAGGATCTATTTGTGAGACATACTTAAGCATGGAGACTTCTCATTTCTGTTCATATTATTTTGAGCCACATGTCCAATCAATGAGAACTAAAGTTAGTCGAAATGATTTTGGAGGTCAAAGTGAAAGGAGTCATAAAACTTTATATGTTTTCAATTATATTGGTCGTTCAGGAGGAACTTGTAACAGTCGTTATTTGGATGAAAAAGAATTAGCTGTTGTGCATTTACATGTCTTGCTTAATTGTGAAGACGTTCAGCCATATATTGAGTAAGTAGTTTAAGATTATATCTCATTTATTTATTTTGTTAATAATTGCTTGTAATTCATATAAAAGTGTATACAATTAAAAATACTTTGTGCAATATTTGGAAGCATCTATTCCAAATATAAATAGAACTGATATTGATAAGAGAATTGCATCCGAATTTCCATTTTGTTTCGAACATATGTAAGTATTCTACTATTTTCTCCTAACTAATCTTATTAATTTTGAAAATTAATGACCTATTGTTTGTTATTTATAGGTTCATGATAGAAATAACTTAGTACAAAATCAATATTTACATCACTTGGCATGGGGCCCTCAAAAAAAGGTTCATACTTGGCCCATATACTTTGTCAATGGTTTCAAGTTTCACACGGAAGAATGGAGTATTGGTAAAAAAATAATCAATTGTGGAGTTTGTGTAAAGGATGATGGTGAATAATACTACTATGGTATTGTTAAATAAATTATGCAAGTAGAATACTCAAGAGAACCAACCAAGCAATTAGTGGTATTTAATTGTGAGTGGTTTGATAATACCATTAATCATGGTATAAAATTTCAACCCCAATATGGCATAGTGGAGGTTAATTTTCATAGAAGATATTCAAATTTTGATCCTTTCATATTTGCAACAAATGCAATTCAAGTATATTATGTACCTTATCCTGGAAAAATAAAAGAAAAGGTTGATTGGTAGGTTGTCATTAAAACCAAACCAAGATGTACAGTTGATGATCGATATACATTAGAAGTTACTTACCAAGAATCAACAACTAATGTTAATATCACAACAAATGAGGAGCTACTTGTTCATTTAGTGGATGGAGAGAAGTATGAGGAACTAGATGAAGTAGATATGGCAGTTGTTGATAATTCAAAAGAAAGTAAGCAAATTGAAGAGGAAAAAGAGGAAGAAAAGGAAGAAGAAATTGTTTCTCAAAGTGAATTTGAGTATGATTCTGAAGATGATGAAACTCAAAATAGACTTGATGATGAATTTGATGGTAGCAATGATGATAGTGATGAGTAAAGCACTTTCTTTTTGTTGGTGTAAAGGTGATGTTTCATTTGTATTTTTGTTGTTTTCTTTTCTATTTTGTTCCATTATGTTTTGTTGATTTCTATAATATCCAAATTATCTTTATTGCTAACTTTTGAGTTGTGGAAAAATATCCAAATTATGGTTATTGTAGATGTCAAACCAAGATCATGGTAAAGAAGTTGCTTCTACAAGTCATTCGACCAAACGACAACCAAGATGTCCTTCACAATTTACATGGAGTTCTCAACTTATTGCTTTCCCATCCATTGGTTCATCATTTAGAAGAACTCATTTTGGATCTCGACCTTTGGCACAAAGAGCATTGAACTCAAATTCAAGGCCAAATGTTGATCAATCATTCAAAACATCTCAATTTGCACCTCCGCCGTTAGTACATGGAGCATTGAATTCAAATTCAAAGCCAAATGTTAATGAATCCTTCAAAACATCTCATTTTGCACCTCCACCTTTGGTACAAGGAGTGCGATCAACAAATCCAAATCCAACTCCTATGGATGATAGACCTAATCTTGGATCAGATCAAACTAATTCCAAATAAGATGAAACTAGTTCTACAATAAATGCAACTAGTTCTGGATCAAATGAAACATTTGTTGCATCTGAGTCAAATTACAATGTTTTCAAGCCAATTTTAAACCTTCACTAGTGTAAAATTAGTTTTTTATACCTATATATTATACCTGTTCAAATTTATTAGACATAATATGAATAATATGAATTTTTTTATTCCTGTTGGACCTAAAATAGGTATAAAAAGTGATTCAGTGACATTTTAAAAATATTAAATAAAACTTTTTATAATTGTTCTAAGTATAATAGGTATAGAATATTCAATTTTTCATTTAGCCTTCCCACTTCTCAGTGATGTTTCACGTTTCCAGAGCTTCCCTCTTTTTTTCATTTCCATTTACTCCCAACATTGGGTCTCATTGTTTCCGTCCAGTGTTGGCCTATTGCTGCTGAGGTCCGTTCCCGTTTGTCGTTTGGGTTCGCCGTTCACCATCCGCCGTTCGCCGTCCGTCGTTCGCCCTTCGCCCTTCGTCATTCGCGGTTCTGTCATCATTTGCGTTCGCTCCTCCATTGGAGTTGATCTCCTCTGTTCATGTTTCGCACCTCCATTGCTGTCACATTCAGGCAATATCACTATTCTCCTATTATTTGTTGGGTTTGTTGATTTTACTATGTTTGATGTTCTCGTTTTCCCTATTTTTGCTAGGTTAGGTTGTTTCTACAAAGAATTTAGGGTAGGTTGTTTCTGCAAAGAGCTTCTATGGATTGAGGAAAAAGATAAAAGAGGTACGTAACCGGTTATTATCATTCCACATGTTTTTATCAAGATTTCTTGCGTCTTGTGGAAATAATAGTTAACATGATTTTAGATAAATGATTGCTTTTGAGATGAAATAACTTTCAGCAGATATTATGTAGGATGACAAATGTTACACTTAGTTTCCCCAATAACTTGCCACTTGATTTTAAAGTGCAGAACATGAATTACCAAATTGAGTTTAGTAAGACAAATAAACCTACATTGATCATGAACATCTAACATTGTCATAGTGCTTATACTTACTTTTTCATTGATGAAGATGTGCTTCTCAAAAGAAGAAAGGCTATCTACACTACACTCCATCCCTGTCAGTTTTCAGTGTTAAAAGATTGCTTCCACTTTCTCTTGATTCTTAGTTGTTAAACTTTATTAGGATGTAAGTTTTTAACTCATTTTTCATTAAATCGGGTTGTTCGCCAAAAGTCCTGTATACTATTTCTGGAAAAGTCACCAAAATGCAGAAGAAGTTGTCTTTGTGCATAAGTTAAAACTGCAATCTTCAAACACAGAGTTAACAAAAATAAGGACATTGGAATCACTAGGATTAATACAAGACAATAGGGATAAAGGAGTTTGATTTTGTCCACCCACTCAATCTCTCATCTTTCAATCCATCTCCATCACTTCTTTTTTTCTCTTTTCTTTTGTTTTTCATGTCCCTATCCATTTTTCTCCTCTCCCACTTTTTGTTTTTTTATTTCCCTGTACGAACTAATGCATGTCACATTATTCTTTTCATTTTCTTCACTTTTACTACCTCTTTTCTTTTATTCAGAACCTTTTCAAAAACTAAATTATCACTTTTACTAAACCCTCTCTAGTAAGAGCAAGTCACCTTTTTTACATGGTAGGACTACTATCACCGAATTGGTACAGTCTATATTTATTATATCTAACCATCAAAGTTGAGAATAGTGACAAACAGAAAAAGAGTGTTGTAGACAATTGTATAAAAGTATTTGAAAGATCGCGGACTTGGACTGGTGTATTGATAGCAGCTCACTCAATATGACCTCTATGGTAGCTATGATCTAGGTCTATCTCCGGAAACCTCCAGGCTCGCCCTAGCAATGTGTGCACCTTTTGAAATTCATAAGCTTCCTTTTTACGTTCTTCTTGCCATTTCAGCACTTCTTTTCTGTCATTGTACCAAAGGTCAACTGTTCTCATAGCCTCTTTCATAGAAACCTGAGAAAAAACTGTGTAACTTTGTTTGGAAAACCAAATCAATAATGAAAGGACTTGTAAACTATTTAAGCCCTTCACAATAAGTTACAGAAATCAAGGTACCTTCCAATCCCTTGATAGCCCAACTGGAGTCTTTCCATACGCAATTGAGAAGTTAAGCATTTTGGCTTTTCTTCTTTCTAAACCAAAGGCATCCTGAAGTGAAAAAGAAACGTAATAGATAAATGGCATGCTGTTTTAGGATCGACCAATGAGAAAATGGTTATATTTTGTTTAAATATTGATTTCAAATTAACTGTGTATCATGCCTGTGTTCTCATAAATTGTTACAATTGAGATAAATAAAAGAGACTATATTTTAGAGTAATCGAGACAGCTTGAAAACTCCACTCATATGTTCTCATTTATATTGATAGGATTCTGACACAATGTGTATAGGGAAAATCATTGATAGATATTTAGGTACAAAGATAGGTATGGCTAATAGGTACTAGCATTTTCCCAATACAACTACTTCCTAACTATATTTAATGCTTATTCTAATAGTTACTATATAGAACCGGAGGAGAAATATATCTTTAGCAAGAAGGATTTGATATAATAATGCTAAGCTGGCTACAAGAAGATTAACTAAACCTCAAATCATATTATTAAATACGTCTCACACATCCGCAAACTCTAATGAATTTTTCGGCATATATGTTTGGAACCCCATAACATTTAGATCACAAACACACATGCTCAATGTTGGATGCTTTCCCTCTTATCAGTGCAAGCAGTAGCTGCCCTTTCATTGCAGTGATAACATCCATAATTCATTCTTTTTTAAAAGAAAAAAAAAACTTATTCTTTTAGGTTTCAGATATTGCTACCCATTTCTTCTATTTTTGAATGTATATGGAAACAAGTTTTTCTTTTCTTTTTTTAATCCAAGTTATATATAATGGTGGTTTAAATAATATTTTAATTTTAAGTATGTTGTCATTACTATTACGGTTATCCCATTAAAAGTAATTGTATGCTTAATATATATTTGCCAATATTTTTTTTATGAAATATTTTAATAGGTTAAGAGTTCATATATATTATTTTATTTATGATATGAACTTTTAATGAAGATGAGATTTTTCTTTTTCTTTTTAAGAAATATGTGATATCTATCCATTGAAAAAACTAATGAGTGTTAGGGAGAAAATAATTGAACTACTAAGAATAGTTTTCTATCCAAAAATCCATAATTGAGTGTCTGTGGCCATGGATTCGTACCTAAAATAGAAAACCAAATAGACATGGTTTCATCTTCTGCTTTTAATTTGCTAGAATAAAAAATAAAGTTTATTATTATTATTGTTATATATAGATATTTTACAAATTTTAGAAAAGTGAACCGAGGGATGATTGAAATATTTCAACAAATTTGGAACACATCCGATAAAATGGAAAAATCATATCATTGAATTATTTGTATAGTCATATATATAATTAACCTTCTTTCTTTACTTTAGCTTCAAAGGGTTTTGGCATTTTAATTTTTTACTTAGGCAATGAAATTATGAGCAGTGTATTTTGTTGACACATCAAATCTAATTCATTAGGTGGTTTTAATATTTTGATGTTTGTACTTCAATTGCAAAGTCTTATTCATTTTTTTCTTTGCATGATATGTGAATAATAGGAGGTAAGTGGCATGTATGATTTATGTGTGTATGGTAGCATGCAGTTTTTATCTAGAAAACTAGAAATGATCACACGCATAATTGTGAATTTTGTCCTTATTTTTGAACCTTATCTCATATGGCTTCTCGCCACTTTCTTTTCTTCTGTTCCATTTTTAAGAATTCCTTTATGTGAATTGTTCCAAAGTCAAATGAGATGTTATGTTATAATTAATGGTGTAGGGTGAGTTCACAGATTGGACTGCGTGTTTAACCGAGTTCACAATGGATCGGAGTTGGATAAATTTTATACACACAACAAATGAATATGAGAATGGAGTAGAACAATTTCTTGAATTTGCAAATATGAATGTTCCAGATAATAATGGAAGATTCTACTGCCCGTGTGTTAATTGTTTGAATGAGAGAAAACTACCAACTAACGTTATTCGGGAGCATGTTCTTTGTGACGGTTTCTTAAAGAGCTACACAAAGTGGATATGGCATGGTGAATTGATAGACATGC
>Ga0214542_1013150_pt1 | contig 10149 bp, 13 predicted proteins | sample CNSS1metaG_FD_160096 | JGI IMG/M metagenome (GOLD analysis project Ga0214542, IMG submission 160096) | Root nodule microbial communities from cowpea collected in UCLA plant growth center, Los Angeles, California, USA - CNSS1 | ecosystem: Host-associated > Plants > Roots > Nodule | place: USA...
GTATCTTTTATTTGCTTAGAGGCCCTTAAACTCTTCTATATAAGGGGTGCTCCTAGACATGTAAAAGGGTTGAACATTTTGAAGTAAAAACACTCTTGTGTCTCAACCATTTGTGAGAGTTTTCTCCTTTGGGAGTGAATACTTTTAAGCCTTATCTTGCATAGCAAGTGGCGACACACATCCACTCATCTTCAAGGTTGCCATTGGCTTCTAGCCTAGCCTTGTAGTGGCGTGCTTCTCACATTTTTACCATTTCTTTCCTTTCCATTTTATGTTTTCTTCTTCCTTTAATTGTTCTTGGTTTTCTATGGTTTATGTGCTTTCCATTTCCTTTTTGTTTTGAATCAATCCATCATCTTCTTCTCTTGAGCTTTGTGAAAGGAACCTTCACATCTAGATAGCTTGCTATCTTAATGTCTAGTGGGGATTTCACCTAGCTTTCTTAATCAACTCACACCATATTCAATATTCTTAAAAAGAAACAACATAATCCTACATCAGAGTCCCTTTTACAGGTAACCCCTCTAAGGTCCAAACCGATCACACCGAGATACCCATGAGGGACATGTATCAATCGGGAAGAAGCCTGCTGAGGAGATGGCGGATCAGAGTAAGGTAATACTTGTGTCTAACATATCTTGTTTGTTATCTGCAGGAACACTAACAAAATTAGAATTAAGAAATTTCATGTGTTTATCCACCGCACACTAATTGCTAATCACAACTCCACTACCATTTTAGTTTATTTAATTTCTATTGTCATAAACGCAAGTCTTTAAAACCACAATTCCAAACTACTGCATTTACGGAAAGACCACCAACCCGCCACATTTCTATTGCCGATTCATAAAACACAACACCCTACAAAAAGAATACTTCATCCATATATAAAACCTACTGTATAACCTAACTTTACCGTAGCCAACACAACCCCCAACTTAATAAACAATCACATGTTATTATTATATAATATTATTTGTACCAACGAAACGCCTTCTAGGAGCTTTTAATATGACTTAATTCCCAACCTCTAAAAGTAAAGTACTCCCTCCATCTTTATAAAAAATTGTATTAATTCACTATCCAAATTTCTCCATAAATTGCACCACTGAAAAAAACGATTTCGTAATAAATTCAACACCTACTCATAATTAATTACTAAAGATTTATACGTGTTTTGCTCCATGAACTTTATGGTGTTAGTATTATGGTGCTTGATTTAGTCCCACATCGCTTAAAATAGTGAGATGTGGTTCTCTATTTTACTATATAAGAGACTTTATGGAAAGCTTTGAGATACACCAAAAATAAACATACTTCCTAGTGTAGTCGTGGACGCAGGCACACACATTGTACACCAAACCACGTTAAATTCTGTGTCTATTTTCTTTCCTTTATTCTTTCGTTTATTGCCTTGTTCATAACAATTGGTATCACAAACATTTTTCTTAGTATGCTCTATGGTTGCAGCATTGTCTGATCTTCCACATTAGAAAAGATTTGGTTTATATTTTCTTCTTGGGAATCTCAGTTTAGAGAAGTAGTGGGAGCTTTGGTCAAAAGTCGCAGCAGGAGATTTGGTCAAAGGCAGCAGAAGCTTTTGTCAAAAGTAGCAGGAGCTTTGATCAAAAGCAGCAAGAGCTTTCATCAAAAGCAGCAAGAGCAATGGCATTGGAAGAAGGGAAGGTGAGGATTAAGAAGTTTGATGGCAGTGACTTCGGGTTCTAGAAGATGTAGATGGAGGACTACCTGTATCAGAAGAAGTTGTATCTACCCTTAACAGGGCAGAAGTCAACCGACATGGAGTAGTCATAATGGGATTTGTTAGATCGGTAGACAGTCGGTGTGATCCGGTTGACATTAGCCAAGAATGTTGTGTTCAACATCATGAACAAGAACACAACCGTAGATTTGATGAAGGCATTGTCAAATATGTATGAGAAGCCATCTGCAGCCAATAAAGTGTATTTGATTCGTAGGCTAGTCAACCTAAGGTAACTCGATTACTAATCATATTAGTGAATTTAATACAATTATTGCGTAGTTGAAATCAGTGCAGATAACATTGGATGATGAGGTGAAAGCATTAATTTTATTATCATCTCTTCCGGAAAGTTGGAGTGCAACTGTTATTGCAGTTAGTAATTCTGCAAGTAATAGTAAGTTGAAGCTTGATAACATCCGTGACTTGATCTTAAGCAAAGATGTTCGCAAGAAAAGTTCACGGGAATCTTTCAGTTCTAGTTTGGGTTCAACATTGAGTACTGAAACTAGAGGAAGAAGTAGCCAGAAAGGTTGTAATCAAGGCCGAGGTAGATCAAAGTGTAGAGAGAAATCAAAACCAAAATTCCAGAATGATATCACTTGTTGGAATTATCAGAAAAGGGGTCACTTTACAAATCAATGTAGGGCTCCAAGGAAGAACAACAACAACAAGAGGCAAGATGATGATCAATCAGCAAATGCAACTACTGATGAAATTGAATATGCACTATTATGTAGTCTAAATAGTTCTATTGACTCATGGATTATGGACTCAGGTACGTCATTTCATACTACACCTTCCTTAGAATTATTATCTAACTATGTTCTAGGAAAGTTTGGGAAGGTCTACCTTGCAGATGGGAAATCTCTTGATATTATAGGAAGAGGTGACATCAATATCAAAGCCTCTAATGGAAGTGTGTGGACTTTGAATAATGTCAGACATATTCCTGCCTTAAAGAGAAACTTAATATCTATAGGGCAGTTGGATGATGAGGGGCATTACACCACCTTTGGAGATGAACATTGGAAGGTAATGAAAGCTAATCTTGTTGTTGCTCGTGGAAAGAAGCAATGATCTCTTTACATGATTGCATATTAGGATATGATATCAATTGCAGAAGTTATCAACAGTTCCTCTTTGTGGCATCAGAGACTTGGGCATATGAGTGAAAAAAGAATGAAGCTCATGGTCTCAAAAGGTAAAATACCAAACTTGAAGCATGTTGATGTTGGACCTTGCGAACATTGTATCTTTGGAAAGCAGAAAAAAGTTAGCTTCTCCAAAACAAGTCATCTAAAGTTGAAAGACTAGCACTAGTGCATACAGATGTTTGGGGGCTAGCTCCAGTGAAGTCCCTTGGAGGTTCATAGTATTATGTGATGTGATCCCAACAAGGCTTATAGCTTGCGTCAACGCCTAGGCCTAAATCATGCTTAAGGCCCAATTCATGGCCCACATGCATCTTAAGCCCAAGCCCATCAAGAGGCCCAATAACAAGAGGCATGTTCAAAAAGATCCAATTGGGCTTCATTCAAGATGGCCCAAACCCACATGGGCTTCTCACACTCTTCACATTGGCCAAAGAAGATATGAAGATTTGAAGAGGTGTATCAAAGAGCAATAGAATAGCAATAAGATTGGCCCATTGTTTAGGCCTTGCTTTCTAGAATAATAAGTCAAACAATGAGTAGTTCAATTGATAAAATTGGGCTTGACTAAGCCCAATAGGAGATTTGGCCATGAGCTATCAAAAGAGCCAAGGTGGACTAAGTGGAAGTCAACACTTCTTCCTACACCTCATGGATCCAAAGCATCCAAGGGTTAGGAATGCTTCCTCCTTTTCCAAGGCATCATCCAATGGCCAAGATCAAGCCTCCTTCTCCAAGCTTGATCTAAGGGCCAAGATCAAGGCCCACTCCATCCAATGGCTCTCCTTTCTCATGTGTAAATGGCTTCATATAAAAGCCAAAATTTCACTCATTTGTAGACACTCTTGAAATTTTATGCAATAGATGCAACTTGAGTTGAGAGCACTCCTCCCTCTATTGCCTTTGAGAGTCACCACTTTCTAGAGATTTCCTCTCTCTACCTCTAGCCACCTTCCTTAGGCTAGCATAGATTAGGAAATCCTATCACCTCTTTCACCTTCCATTGCTTGCAAGTGCCTTCCAACTTGCCTCCATTCCTTCATCCATTTCTGCTGCCCATAGAGCTCTTCATGCACCTTTGGAGCTCCACCATTATGTAACCTTCATTGATGACTCTACAAGAAAGGTATGGGTTTATTTTCTTAAAAATAAATCTGATGCATTTTCTGTGTTTAAAAGGTGGAAACAAGGGGTTGAGACTCAAACAGGTTTAAAGATTAAATGTTTGAAGTCTGATAATGGTGGAGAATATGAAGTAGTTAATTCAAGGAGTTTTTTTCAGAGAATGAGATCAGATTGATCACGACAGTTCCAGGAACACCAGAACAAAACAGTGTGGCAGAAAGAATGAATAGAACCTTGAACGAGAGAGAAAGATGTATGAAAATCCAGTTAGAATTACCCAAGGTATTTTGGGCATATGTAATAAGCACAACAGCCTATCTCATAAACAAAGGACCATCAGTTCCTTTAGGCCATCAGTTACCTGAAGAAGTATGGTCTGGAAATGAGGTAAACCTTTCACATCTGAAAGTTTTTGGTTGTGCTTCACATATTTTGTTGAACTCTAATAGTAGAGATAAATTGGACCCTAAGGCAAAACGATGTTATTTCATTGGCTATGGATCTGACATGTATGGCTACAGGTTTTGGGATCACCAAAACAAGAAAATTATCAAACGTAGAAATGTTACTTTTAATGAAAACTTGTTTTATAAGGACAGGACTGCAGAATTTGAAAATGCAAATAAACATCCAAAGCAGGTATCATTAGAAGAAATTTCAGAAAGTGATGTAGTCAATAGAAGGCAAAATACAAAAGTAGAGCCTGAGTCAGAGTATGGGTCAGAACCTAAACAAATAGTAGAGTCAGTAACTCCTGAATTACCGACTAGAAGGTCGACCAGAACAATTGTAGCACCACAAAGGTATTCTCCTTCATTGCCTTACTTATTATTGATTGATGTTGGTGAGCCTGATCATTTTGTTGAGGCTATGCATGGAGATGAATTTATTAAGTGGGAGCTAGCAATGAAAGATGAGATAAAGTCTCTTCAGAAGAATAAGACATGGTCTTTAACCAAGCTTCCAGAAGGAAAGAAGATTTTGCAAAACAGGTGGGTCTATCGGTTAAAAGAAGAACCAGATGGCAGCAAATGATATAAGGCTAGACTCGTAGTGAAAGGGTTCCAACAAAGACAGGGAATTGACTTCACAAAAATTTTCTCTCCTGTTGTCAAGATGACTACCATTAGAGTTATCTTGAGTATAGTAGCTGCAGAAAATCTTCATCTAGAGTCGTTAGATGTGAAAACTGCATTCCTACATGGAGATCTTGAGGAAGAAATCTTTATGGCACAACCAAAAGGTTTTGAAGTACAAGGCAAAATGAATTTTGTATGCAAGCTTCATAAAAGTTTGTATGGATTGAAACAAGCACCGAGATAGTGGTACAAGAAGTTTAATGAGTTTGTGAGAAACTCAGGATTTCACAGATGTGAAGAAGATCATTGTTGTTACGTGAAGAAATATGTTAACAACTATATTATTCTTGCCTTGTATGTTGATGACATGTTGATTGTTGGTTCTAATATGGCAGAAAATGACAGGTTGAAGAAATAATTGTCAGAAAATTTTGAAATGAAGGATCTTGGTCCAGCCAAGGAAATTCTTGGTATAAGAATTTCCAGGGATAGATTTGAAGGTATTTTAAACTTATCTTAGGAAAAATATATAAAAAAATTGCTTAGTTGTTTCAATGTTGGAAATGCTAAAACCAGGAATACACCTTTGGGAACTCACTTAAAGTTCTCAAAAAGGCAATCTTCTCAAAAAGAGGAAGAAGAAAGTGACATGTCTAAAGTGCAATATGCATCTCCAGTAGGGAGCTTGATGTATGTTATGGTTTGCACCATACCTAATATAGCACATGCAGTGGGAGTTGTGAGCAGGTTTCTCTCCAATCCCGGAAATGAGCATTTGGAAGGCGTGAAGTGGATATTGAGATATTTGAAGGGCATTTCAAAGATGCATTGCCTTTTAAAAGAAGTAATTTCACTTTACAGGGGTTTTCTAATACAGATTTGGGAGGTGATTTGGATGGTAGAAAGAGCACAACAGGTTATATTTTTACGTTGGGTGGCACACTATTAGCTGGAAGTCCAAACTTCAAGGAAGAGTCTCCCTTTCAACCACTGAAGCTAAATATATAGCTATCTCAGAAACAACAAAAGAGATGATATGGTTGAAGAATCTTCTAAAAGAATTAGGAAAAGGGCAAGATGAATCTCCATTGTTCAGTGATAGTCAAAGTGCCATTTGTCTTGCTAAAAATCCAATTCTTCATTCCATATGCAAACACATTGAATTGAAGTATCATTTTATCAGAAACTTGACAAATGATGGAGATTGGATTTTGTTGAAGATTCCAGGTGCAGACAATCCAGCTGATATGTTGACCAAGACTGTCACAACAACTAAGTTGAGGCTTTGCGTTGCCTCAACTAGGCTTCGAGAAAATTGATGATGAAGGCACTACACTAGGAGGTAATGTAAATCAAACCCCAAGTGGGTGAATTGTTAGTATTATGGTGTTTGATTTAGTCTCACATCGCTTAGATGCTTTGATAAAATCATTACTTTTCTCCATCCATTTTCTTCAAATATCTCACCTCTATAAAGATATAAGTATTTATCACAGTTTTTTTTTACGTTTGAGTTTTATTATATAATATACATGTTCGTGTATGAAGCCGAACTATCCTAGAAGATTTGGAACACTCCTGCTAATACATCTTGGATGTCCTATGCTTGTAGATATGAGGTGTCTTCAAAACTCCCCTTCAAAGAATAGGGAAATGGGTACATGCAAGTACTCTAATGCTCAAGTTAATAGTAGGAAGTATATGGTAATTTTAGTGATAATATGAGAGTTAAAACCCTTTTTACCTATGTTTCACACACCTTTATATACTTGATTCTCATTTATTACCTTTGAGATTGTTAAAATTCCTCTTCTAAATGTGCATGAATGCTTTGTCATAACCGTCATAACCCCCTAAATGTTAGTTATTGTAATCAATAGTCCTAGGTTGAAATGTTCGTGTCTTGCAGCTCTTTGTCAAGGTATGGACTTGACTAGGAAGTTCCTAGCCCAATATGTCTTTACCTATTTGACGTTATCCCCTGTACAATACTCTTCATTACCAACAATGTCTTTGTCTAGGTGGAATTAGTGGGCTATCCTCCTATCGAAAAAAGTTCGCATAATCGGTATAGGAGATAACTTGTGACGGTAATAATGAATGTTAACAAGCGACACTACGTGACAAGAGAGTAGTGAGGTGAAATGGCAATGATATCTTTAATGGTGCTCTTTGGTAAGGGGTGAGCAGAGCTAGCGTTGGAGATTTTCACGTTGTAGTAGATGGAGAAAGGAGGTGTCGAGTTGGCATCGCTGGTGTTGCCATGAGCGAGGTACAAGTGAAGTGCGAACTAAGAATAGACCTGGCGATCTTCTTGGTGGAGCACTAGTTGTTTTCGAGCTAGTTTTGGGAAGAATCTTGAGTGTCACAATGGTGTTTAGAGTCGTCAATTTGGCCCAACGCATAGAGCTTGGCCCTAGTCCACATGAGTTTGGGCCAGAAAAGCCCACAAGGCGAAAAAGTATTCATTACAAAAGCCCACAGAGCCAAAAAGCCAACAAAAGCCTTATGGGTCAAGACAACCCATGTGTTTACTTTTTAAACATGAAAATATATGTATTTTTTAAATATACTATTAACCTTTTGGTTTAGGTCGATTTGACTCAAAAATGAACTTTATCATCTATCTTATTAATCGGCTCGACCCAATAAATATTGGTTGTTGAGTCAGTTGGTCTCGATCGTCTACCCGCCCAGCCCATCTCGATTGTGGGCATGGCTTGTCACAGTATTGGATCTAGGCAGACCTATCTCGAATGTGGGCCTGGGCCAACCTTTTTAGTCGTGGACCCGGGCCAACCCATTTCAGTCATGTGCCTAGAACATCCGGTCTCAAACGTTAGTCCAAGACGATGTAAGACCCGAGAAATTTAAATAATTAAGTAAATAATTATTTAATAAATGCGGGTTGTGGGAACCTTTATGTAATTTAATGCCGGGGTTTATGATGTGGAATGGTACTAGCTCAAGTGGTTGAGAGAACTTAGTTATGTGAAGAGAACTTGGGTTCTAGTTTGTTGTATGTTATTTTAATAGTTTATTAATTTTAATGATATGCTTAATCATGATGAGTGATTATAAATTCCTAGATGTATAGGAATTGTCATGAAACATGAATTGGTTGAATGGTTATGCATTGACTTGACAATGGTGTGGTTGTGTACGAACATTGGCTTTTGCGAAAAAAAGTTCCTTTTTGCTAAAATTATTTGGAAGCCATTGGACGTGGACAAAGTAGAAAGTGACAAGGAGTGGGATTTTGCTATCATCAAGGATCACAAGCTTTGCAAATTGGAAGCGAGGAATCGTTAAGGGAGATGAACCAATGCATGATTGTATTTATCATAATTTCGTGAATAGTATGACGTACGATTGCTCTTTTATTCTTTTGTTATGGATTTCTTCACGTTTCTGGAATTTTTCAGAAACCGCCTAGCGGCATTGAAGACCCGCCAGGAGATGCATGAGATGTGAACCCAATTTCAGGGTTACGGGGTATGAAGCGCTTGGTGACAATGATAGTTCTGCCAAACGACACAAACAGAAGTCGCACTGGTTACCTTTTTTGAGTCTTGTGATGTAAGGGATACTCTAGGTGTTTGATAATATCTTGATTTGGTATGCGGGTTAATACAAATTGAATTATCATGCTCTTGCTTTGAAGATATATTAATTATGTGATGTTTTTCGTCGTATAATGTGTGAATATAATGCCTTTGCATAATCAAATTCTCCCTATGTTCGCATTTCTGGAAAATTTCCAGAAACCGCCTAACGGCTTTGAAGAACTGCCTAGTGTTGAAGAGCTGCTGCCATGAGATGTGTGTTGGTGTTCTTTTCATGAAAAGCATTATTTTTTGTACTTTTTGCATAGCAGGAACCATCGGACGCTGGTTTTATATCTCGAAGAGCCAGACTCTTGATTTATGGGCGTTAGGCGCCATTGATTTTTCTATTTTGTGCAATTTTTGTAAACCTGCATATTCTTGTTCGTTAATCGGTCGATTTAGGTGAAATTTTGACAAGTGATTCCTAACATGTTATTTACTTTGAACGGTGGAGATTTGAATTGGATATCTATACCTAGAGATATATATTACTTATGATTGGTAGTTTGAATTTCTTAAGAGTATGATTACCAATATATATGTGTGTGTTTGCGATTGATGAGTATGTTTTGGTAGTACTTGCTTAGTCATGTTGAATATATAAATTTATATATGTTAGCTTGAATGTATGATGTTATATGTGTGTGTGTGTGTGTGTGTGTGTGAAGTAGGCCACTATTGATGATATTACTATGACAGAGTGTTGCATGATCATGATGGTTTTGGACAAGTATGGGAACATGATAATCATGCTTTAAATGTAATGGGTTGCGAGGGCATGTGGAATAAGTATATAGCTTTAATTGTGTCATATTTGGTTTATGAGTTATGTAATTGTGCAATTGTATCAATTTGAATATATGTGAGTTAAATGACTAAAGGAATTGGTAAAAAAAATGGGGTTTCTGTAGTTACTAATTGAGGTAAGACTTATGCGTTGTATGAATAAATGAGTTATGTGCCTACCGTCTTATTATTTCATAATTTCATATGAACATGGTTTACTCTTGGGTTCAAATTGAAATTGGGCATTGATTTAAGATGTGAGTATATGTGAATTATAAAAAGAGAGGAATGTGTGCTTATACTTGAAATATGCATATGTGTTGTGCAGTTGTAATTTGGAGTATATGAATGTGTATTTTGATTTCTGGATGTTTGAGAATTGAATGGTTGAATGATAGGAACTGTATTAGAGTACCTAAAACCAGTAGTGTCACATTATTATTGTAGCGCCTGACGGTGTAGAGTGGATTGCCAGGTGATAGTAGGAAACAAGGAAGTCTTGTATGTTGTGGTGCCCGACGATGATGTGTCTCATATGTCTCCAAAAAGTGGTCAAAGTGTGCTAAAAACAAAGGAGACCAAAGGTACATAGGTACACTTGCTTCATGCCTTTTACTTTATGCTTTATGCCTTTG
>Ga0214542_1013154_pt1 | contig 10147 bp, 4 predicted proteins | sample CNSS1metaG_FD_160096 | JGI IMG/M metagenome (GOLD analysis project Ga0214542, IMG submission 160096) | Root nodule microbial communities from cowpea collected in UCLA plant growth center, Los Angeles, California, USA - CNSS1 | ecosystem: Host-associated > Plants > Roots > Nodule | place: USA...
GGGAGGGGAAAAAAAAAAAAAAAAAAAAAAGCATGGTAGAACATAGAAAGCATCGAAAGTGGAAAAAAGGAAAAACAAGATAAATCATTAATTACGGAAGTGGAAAAAATTTACTCACCACACTACTTACCAAACATATACTCGACTTCCGAGCGAAAAATTGACTTAAAAGAGCGGAAGTCCACTTCCGTAACACTATAAAAATTTTACACGTCATTTCCACTTCCGATTAAATCATACACTTCCGGAAGTCGACTTCTGTTTCACACATACATTCCGAAAGTCGACTTCCGTAGAAGAGAAAAAATAATTTCATTTTCGTAAAGTTAGATTTGGCTTCCGGAAGTCGACTTCCGTTTTACATATGCATTTCCGGAAGTCGACTTCCGTATATGAAAAAATAACTTGACTTCACACTTCTGTATTGACTTCCGTAAAATGTAAGAATGAAATATTAAAAACGCACCAACATTTATCTCAGAGATAAACGCACGTACCTCTTTTTCCGAGAAGAAATGAAGCAAAGCAAATGGTAAAATAGGAGTGGACCCTCGACTGAAAATTTCACACCTCAACCACCAACGAAATTTTTTGCACTAAAAGTGAAAGTGAAAGTGAAAGTAAGTGTAAGTGAAAGTGTAAGTGAAACTGAAGAGGGGTGCAAGGTATATAAATCACTGGCCGGAAATTAATTCAGGCACCCAAGTAACTCTGTCATTCATAATTGTTTAATTATTGCGTCTACCTAATTAAACTTTTTTATTTATTTAATTTTCCAAGAGCATAAATGAAAAATCGTGAATATTTGGAGGTGCAGAAGAAATATTAGAGGTGCAGGAAGAAACCCCCTACATTTAAGGTTATCGAGTGTCTAAATGGCCCTTTCATTTAGTCTCGTAGTGTCTTTTTTACCTCCATAATGCGGAAAACTCCTAATGTTTTCAAATTGAGAACATTTCATATTTATAATCTAAAACTATATTTTGAATTGTATTTTAAATTATGTAATTTACAAATGTGTTATAAATTATATTATAATTAAATTATTTAAATAATAAACAACACCTTTTAATTTTTTTATGTAATTTTAGCAAAAAGTAAATTTATTTAAATATTATCTTCTCATTATCTTGTACATATTAAATATAAGATAAAGATAACACTATAATATTATTTTAGCATGCATCAAATATTATAATTAGTAACTTTAATCCACTCTTATTCTATCATTTTTTTTTCTCTTATATCTTATAGTTTTATATAATTAAACTCTGTTTAATAATTAAGATATAAATAGAATATAAAAATATGATAGAAATATACTAAAAATAGAGTAAGACAAACTTCACCTTATCTAATGTAAACAATGATTGAGTAAAATAAAAATTATATTGAACAATAAAATTACTTGTTATCAAAGTTACACATAATTTTCTGAACAATACCTTTTAATTTTTTATTTCAATTATAAAATAATATTTATACCAATAAACGACCTACAAAACTACACATGGATATTATTAACTTTTTATTTTACTTATTTTTTCCCAATAGGCTTTAATAATTGGTGGACGTTAAGATTTGGTATTGATTTAGGGTACATAAAACATTTCTTAAAGCATAAATTTTTCTACATAAAACATAATGTTTTTTACTGAAAGGTAAACTATAATAAGTTAAAAGTAATATTTTAGAAAAACTAAAATATATCTTTTTAGTAATTTAAACTTAAACTAATTTTAACTCATTTAAAAAATTGTTTTATATTTTTTTCTTATTTTCTTATATCAAACCATACTATTCGCGTCAAGAGTTTCTCCATAGATATATTTAAGTTGACCTAGGATAATGATATTTAAGGGCGTGTTCGCATCAGTGAATCCTTCCAATGCATTGAATTGTGAATACAAAAAGAATTTGTGTTCGTCTTAAAAAATATTAACGCAAATGGATCTGGGAGATAAGATTAAAAATTCATTCCTCTACTGCAAAGAAGATTTGAGATGATCAATTAAAAATTTACCCATATAACCTCATTATATTCAAAGCCAACTGTATAATTCTTACACATATATATATATATATATATATATATATATATATATTAATAATAATTTTAAGTAATAGTAATTATTAAAAAAATAATAATTTAATATAATTTATTTTTATTAAAATTTATTAAATAATAGTTTTTAAAATATAATATTTTTAATTAATTTAAGAATTATTTTATATAATTCTATTATAGAGGGTATTTTAGTAATTTTTACATTTTATTTATTTTTATTTTTATTTAATTTATCACCTCACTCAAATCATTCACTAACTTTCACAAAATTCATCTCTAAATCCACTCACTTTACCTTCTAAATCCTCTAAAAAAAATACATATATTCATCCACTCAAATCTACACAAATCAATCATCACACTCTCCCCCAAATCCATTTTCTAAAGCTAACACAGCGTAAATGTCTAGAAAAGGGTGTTGATAAAATGATTTTTTTAAGTCTTTTGAAAATATAAGGTTAAGAAGGTGTGTCTCTAACATTTGATTTACCATTTAAAAAATAACATTTATAGAAAATTATATTTAAAAAAACTATATTGTTACTCATGTTAATATTTTAAAAATAAAATATTACTTCTTCTTTTTTTACAAAATTTATATAAATATTTCCAACAATCTTAATAATTATAGAGTAATATGCACATTTATTTTTATTTATAAACATAAGTACTGTCATTGTCTTTTTTTTTTCTTTATAGGTAGGATTATCATATTTTTTATTTATTGACTATTTAATTATTAAAATCATAATTTAGATGATCCTATTTGACTTAATATTTTTGTTCCTGTAACAATTATTCAACGTATTTTTTAATTTTTTTTAGTTTAATGTCTAATATTTATTAAAAGGAATTAATGTGGTCTCGTTAGATTAAGGTTTAAATCATTAGAGATGATGAAGTAACATAATAATATTGACACTTTTTACAAAAATATAAATATATCAATTTGTCAAATTGTTTTCTTTTTGACAAAAAGATCCAATTCCCTCCTTTTTAAGGCACATGAAATAAATAAAAAAAGTAAAAAAAAAAAAGTTGAGAAAAAAATAACATTGAAGAATTCCTATAAATATTAAATGAAGAGACGTTAAATCATCTGATTTAATGATTAATGGAAGATGACTTAAGTATGTCTTAATTATCCAAAAATATTATATTGGAAGTGGGTTTGTAACCCTACTTTTTTTTATATGTGGCCTATGTATACATCTTTTCATTTTGCTTAAATTGATTATTCTTATTTTTAAAAGAGAAGTAGTTAAATTCATCATTTGAACTTCCTCCATTAGTAATTTGTTCTCTCTTTGAACATACATGATCAATAATTCATTAATACACTACTCATCTTTATGTGTGTTATAAGTAATTTTAAAAAGAGCATATTGATGAGGCAAAATATATACAATATAATGTACTAGAAGGGAATCAAACATCGTAACCTCCAAGATCTCTAGTTGAGCCACAATATTTCTTATGCGCATGATTGATCACACACTCTCTTGATCCCGACGAGCTTTAAGGATGATTAATATATGATAATAGTGTTGGTAATCCGAATACCAGCAGAAAAGTTGGTATTTTCTAATGTCATAAAGAGACAATTTAACCTCTCCCATTTTTCATAGGACAACAACATCTGGAGTGTTGGTGTTGGTCTTAGTAATAAGGATGACTCTAGTTTTCTAATAGCATAATTAATGTCCATCTAACCCAAATGGAGAAGAAATGTCTCCTTCCAAAACTTATAATTATTCCTTTTTTTAAGTTCGGGAATACCATAATGTATATTAGAAATATTCACAAATTGAAAAATTGCAAAAAATATTTTAAAAATACATGTTCATTATCATAATTTGGTATTATAACAAAATAATGTTTTGTCGATGCAAACATGTCTTAATAAATGAATCTAATAACATAAAACTTGTTTATGAGCCAAAGTCATACTCAATTAGACTCACATAACCAAATGATAAAACAATTATGTTTTACCGATACAAACACATCTTAATTAATGAATCTAGTGGCATAAAACTTGTTTATGGGCTAAATTCTTACTCAAATAGACTCACATCACCAAATTATAAAACTATTATACTATTACATTTTACTAATATAAGACACGTCTTAATGAATGAATCTAGTGACATAAAACTTGTCTGTGAGTTAAAGTCACACTCAATTAGACTCATATAACCAAATGGTAAAACTGTTATGTTTTACCGATGCAAATACATCTTAATAAAGGAATCTAGTGATATAAAACTTGCTTGTAGGCTAAAATCTTACTCAATCAGACTCACTTCACCAAATGGTAAAACTATTATACTGTTATGTTTTACCTATATAAACACGCGTCTTAATGAAGGAATCTAGTGACATAAAACTTGTATGTGGGTCAAAGTCATACTCAATTAGACTCATATAATCAAATCATAAAACTATTATGTCTTACCAATGCAAACACGTCTTAATGAATGAATCTAGGGACATAAAACTTGCTTATTAGCTAAAATCTTACCCAATTAGACTCATCTAACCAAATGATAAAACTATTATACTATTATATTTTACCAAATGTGTGTCTTAATGAATGAATGTAGTGACATAAAACTTGTTTGTGAGTCAAACTCATACTCCATTATACTCATATAACCAAATGTAAAACTATTATGTTTTACCGATACAAACAAGTCTTAATGAATTAATCTAGTGACATAAAACACTTTTGGGCTAAAGTCTTACTCAATTAGACTCACATCACCAAATGACAAAACTATTATACTTTATGTTTTACTGGTATAAACACATGTCTTAATGAATAAATCTAGTGGCATAAAACTTGTTTGTGGGTCAAAGTCGTTCTCAATTAGACTCACATAACCAAATGATAAAATAATATTTTAACGATGCAAACATGTCTAATTAATCAATGAATCTAGTAACATAGTCTAATTAATCAATGAATCGAAGGTTGCAATGCGGATGCTTTGAGATCTTTGATATCCATAATCGCAAAATCTAACATCGGTTAGCGTTACCTCATTAATAGTTCCACTCTGATAATATTACGATTCGTTCGACATCAAATGCAAGAGAAAGACAACAACAAAAATTCAAAAGGATAAGCACGACATATTCAAACAAGACAGGGGTATTTAACCTTGTTTTGATACCAAATGTAAAACTAATGCGAAAAAAAGATTAAGGACTAACATTTCGCTATTGTCATTGTCATGAGAATCCTTTAATATGTTTTTTTTTTTTTAACTTTCACTCTCTAAACTTTGATGAGAGAGCAAATTTGTGACCCAAAGCATAGCACATGTGAACTTTATTGAGACACTTGACATCATAGAGTAAAAGTAGTTGCCATAATAAATTGATGTCAATTATATAATATTACAATATCAAAATTTATACAACAATTATAATATTGATTGAAAAATGATACATTTATAATAATTGACCTTGTGAATATTATATTATCCCATATATATGACAAATGGGAAAGTTCCAACATTAATGTCTATGAATTGTTTGTCATCATATATAATTGTTTTGACTTTCAAAATAATAATTTGAATTGATGACGTAAAGAATATGAGAAAAATATAAATTGCAAATATATACAATGGTTGTGACTATATTGGCCTACCTAACCCATGGAAGAGTAATTACAGTAATGATGTAATTACAGTAAGACATGTATTAATGATATAATGTATTAATGATGGTTCTAAATACAAATATACGGTGACAATTTTAAATTATTGATAATATTTTTAGTGAGACATGTATTAATGATGGTTCTAGAGACATTTCTAAAAGACTATGTTATCCGTTTTTAAAAGTCCTATCAACACTTATGTTAATTGACACACGTTTTAATATATATATAAAGCATCGAAATCAATTGTTAATTACCCTATATATAGTTACATTATATTTTTTACTGCATGCATAATGTGAGAAAAAAAATATACTAACCACATGCTTATATTCAAATTTTATTTTTCATCCCAAAAATCAAATCTCCTAAATTGTACTCGTGTAGATTAATATCATCTTTATAAAATTGCATTTCTAACACTCGTGATTCATTTCATATTCCAATTATCTAACACTCATGATTTTTCGACATATTTTTTCGTAAATCTGAGGCTCAGTGTTGTTGTAGCAATTGAAAAATGATTTATTTTTTATGTTTTAAGAGACATTTGAGATTGACGTCAACACTAGTGAATGAACTATGATAGAGACCTAACTCAAACACAGCATAGAGTAGAAGTTGCAACACCCCTTAATTATTATCTAAAACCAACATATCGCAAATACGAGACATTTTAGCCCACTTACCAAGCCTAGGGACAACCCTTAGCCCCACTAAGGCCCATATGGATTTTGGCAGAAGGTATATGAGTATTTTATGTGGCAAGGAGTTTTTTTCTATTCTTTTTTATGAAAAGATATTATTTAATACTATTTGACAATCATTCGACGATTTGTATAAGAGTAATATAGTATTAAAAAGAGTTAATTTTTATATTTAGAAAATAAATAAATAAATAGTGAGAGATAGTAGTAAAAAAAATAGATATCAAAATAGGAGTGTTTTTTTTTTTTTTATTTGCTCTTTCTTTGCAAAGACGTGATGTATATTAGTTATCAGGAATATGCACGCGCATTTTTAATTTATCTGGGAGGAGACAAATGCAGTTCATTTTCATGGTACGTGTAAGACTTGTTTTTTACATTTAACATATGAAGAAGATGACATGGCATAATTCCTGGCATGGCAGTGACAGATTTGTCGGTATTCTACTGTGAGACTATTAAGTGGCTAACCAAAGCCACGTGATTCCATATTCACCGTCCACTAGCTAAACCCCAATGCTTTGACATAGGAAAAAAGTAACCAAATTTATTTAAACATCAACTATATTATTTGTATAATGTAAATTTGCGATACATTTTAACATTATCTGTTTTTAATTGTTTGTTTTATTGAAAAAAATATGTACAAATAGATACAAATTCTCTTTATATTATCTCACTTAATCCGCACTGAGGGTTGATTGTTTACAACGTCATCAAAACCAAAAAGCAGATCAGCTGCAGAAAGTAGGCTTCCAATTCTGCATAAAAACAAATACTATAATATAACCGACATCATAGGCAAATCATTGTAAATCAACGCAATTGCATAACCTAGTATAAAGGGGTGTTTGTTTGATCTCGATTTTTCAAATTCAAGAAACCTATGGTATTTTCTTTGATGATTTTCTTTTTAAATATTTTTTTTTCTTAAAAAGGAATCTAGTTCTATCGTAGTGGAAAAGACGGTGTTTGAGGAAGTTGAGTTGATATTTCAATTACTTTGTTGAATTGTAGTGATCTCCGGAGGATTTTCTATTGTTAAAATTAGTAAGAGTTTAAAAACTATATTGAAATTTAATGATATAACAGTGAGTAAACAAAAAATGAGTATTTCCCGTATACGAAGATAGGGTTACTTATCAAGTTCTTAAAGTTTGTTATTATATAATTATAATACACATATCCGAGGGATATTAAGGTATATTTGGTAATGTAAATATCTCAAAAAATTTCAAAGTCATGTGATAATTAACACTATTTTCAAAAGTCCAAGTTGGTACAAAATTCACACTACAAAAAAAAAAATTAATAATGACAAATTTTAATAGCTAAAAATATGTTTAGAGATCAATTTAGAGACTAAATTCTTTGGTAGTTAAAACATTATAATGTAAGTAATCAATTTAGAGATCAATTCATAATCCAAATTATCTTAGTTACCAATTTGGAGAAAAAGTATAAAATTTTCAAACTATTTTAGTTATCAATAATTTTTAGTTTATACATTAGTATCTAAATTAATCACTATAGTGACTACTTATTTTTTGTCACTAGAATTAGTCAAGGATTTTCTTGTAGTGTCATTAGGCTTGGTACATTCTTTTATCCTAGTATTTGTAGCAACTATTCAATATTTTTTTAAACTATTTTTTGGCTCAATGTAGTTATAATATTTATTAAAAAGATTTAATCTGATTCATTTCATTATATCAACATCATGTTATATGGAAATGAACTTTGAAAAAGATGAAACTTATATGAATTTGTGATAACATATCTAGGATTATACATGGATTATTGCTTTGATTTGTGTATTAAATATTGACACTTGTCTCATAACAAATCACCTTGTTTCACTGATGATTTAAATCATGTAAATTAACATAGTAGGTTGTAAGAAGTTGTCGCAACCAAAATCGCGACGGAACGACGAACCAAAAATTAAAATTTGTAAAAAGGAGTTTTGGAGTCGCCACCATAGTTATTATAGGAAACTATGGAAAACCATAAGAAAGAGCAAGGTCTGCGAAAAATCAGATTTTGGGTTCGGGAGTCGGTTACGCATGGGGAAGGTATTAGCACCCCACAACGTTCGTCCTAAGACGGTACCTTGAATTAAATGTGCAAAAGTTATGTGGTTTTTTCAAAATATTTAATTTCCCCTAAAAATATTAATAAAATAATGTACAAAAAACAACAAAACTATTTTTTTGATTTTTTGAGCCCGACGAGGATTAATCCTCACTCCTACGTATCTCCAAGTGAATGAAGAATCAGGTTTACGTAGTTCTTTTTGAAAAATTATTTGAGAACCTTTTTTGATTTGATTTTTTTTTATAATTTTGAAAAGTTTTTTATTTAAATTTTTACTAATTAGAATTATTTTAAAATTGGTGTTAGACAAACACTATAGAAATGAGAAAAACTATTTTTTGTTATGATTTTTAGAATAAGACAAAACAAAACCCAAAAGTAGGTGAAAAAACGTATAATATTAAAACAAAATATAGTGAAAATTTGAGAATGAGTAAATGAAAAAATTTGGTACTGACATACCTCTTAAACTTTTGAGTTCCTCCTCTTCTTTATCAATCTTTTGTTCCCTACATTATAACTATCTTCTTATTTTTCCTACCTCCTCCAATATGTTTTTTTTGTAAGAGAGATGAAAGAGGAGGGGTGTATGTGAGATTGATGAGGGGAAAGAATTAGAGAAGTATCAAGAATCCTCTTTTTTATTTCAGTCCCCCTTACCATATGACAGAGTGTGTATTTATACTCACACCTTACAATATCAATACAATCTCAGCCTTAATTGTAATGAACAATATAAGGAAAGAATTTGGTCATGATAGTAGCAAATTATGAGTATAAAATCGCAACAAATCAGGGTACAAAATCAATCATCATCAATAACAAATTAGAGCACAAAATTAATCCCAATTAATAATATTGATTCTTACCATTTGAAAAGATATTGCTTCTAATTATTATTATATAATAATTATTTTTTCTATCAAGAACAAAGGTAGAAAATATTTGAGTTATTGGGCTCATGAAAATTAATAACAAATTGGGCTCTTCCTCCTTTTTTTTTCTCTCTTTTTTCTTTTTTTTTTCTAAAGTTGATGTTTGAAAATCTTTTTGAAGAAAATTTTGTTTCACATTTTTTTTATTTTCCATTAACTAAAAAACCCTTTTTTATTATTTTTGTTATTTTTTTCAAAAATAAATTTATTCGCCCGGACAAAATTGGGTGTTGACAGCTGCCCCTCTTTACTTAGATTTTATTAGATAATTTGAAAATTTGACTTTTTCATGTTATCGTAATAAAAGATAAGTAAAGATAAAAACACTAATTTCGTTCGGGTTTCAAAAGAAGACAAATTTGAAGACAAATTTGACCCTACCAAGTAGAGGGTCTCGGTCTGACACACTAATTCTTTTTGTTTTATTTTTTTTTGTACTTTTTGAAAAAACCGAATTAGACCAATCCCATTGAGAGGGTTTATTTAAAAGATTTGGTGACCATTACCATGTAGAGGGCCTCAATTTGAAAATTTTCTTCTTTTTTTTTATATTTTTTGAGAAAAGATTAGACCAATCCCGAGGAGAGGGTCTATATCCAAAAGATTCAGTGACCATTACCATGTAGAGGGTCACGATTTGACAAACCATATTCTTTTTGTACTTTGA